>Ga0172367_10002165_pt1 | contig 27328 bp, 11 predicted proteins | sample Lak10m_FD_114542 | JGI IMG/M metagenome (GOLD analysis project Ga0172367, IMG submission 114542) | Freshwater microbial communities from Kabuno Bay, South-Kivu, Congo - kab_022012_10m | ecosystem: Environmental > Aquatic > Freshwater > Lake | place: Democratic Republic of the Congo: South-Kivu...
AGTGGATCAAGTGGGTCTGCTGGTACAAGTGGATCATCTAATGGTACAGCTGGAACAAGTGGTGCTAATGGTGGAACTGGTCCTGCTGGTACAAGTGGTGTAAATGGTGCAAATGGTACTAGTGGTGTCAATGGTGGCAATGGATCTAGTGGTACTAGTGGTGCTAGTGGTAGTCCTGGTGGCAATGGATCTAGTGGTACTAGTGGTGCAAATGGTGGCAATGGATCTAGTGGTACCAGTGGTGCAAATGGTGGCAATGGATCTAGTGGTACTAGTGGTGCTAGTGGTGGTAATGGATCTAGTGGATCTAGTGGTGCTAGTGGTGGTAATGGTTCTAGTGGATCTAGTGGTGCTAGTGGTGGTAATGGATCTAGTGGATCTAGTGGTGCTACTCCAAGTACAGCTAGCTTCATGACAATAGATACTTTTCAAACTGTAACAGGTCAAAAAGTATTCAACTGCGTTGTAGGAGCTAAACCTATTATGCAAGGTAGTAACACATCTGGTTGGATGGGCTTTACTAACGTAGATCACTCTGGTCCTCCTCCTCTTACATATAAGACATGGGACTTTGCAGCTGATGGTCCTGGAACAGGTTGGGTAATTAATGAAAGTAACATTGCTCCTAGACTTAGACTGATTGCAGGTGGTGGTGTTGAGCTTTCAGGAAACGTAACAGCAACAGCTTTCTTTGAAACATCTGATATAAGATATAAAAACGTATTAGAACTAAATCCTATTGTCAATCTATCTAAAATAGATGTAATTAAATTCAAATTTACTGACGATCATAGAGGACAAATAAGATATGGTTATTCTGCTCAACAAGTGCAGGAAATTGCTCCAGATTTAGTTTTCCAACATGATGATGCTCAGCTATTACATCTAAACTATCTAGGAGTACACACATTAAAGATTGCTGCTCTAGAGAAGAAAATTGCAGAACTTGAAGAAAAACTAAACAAACTGTTGTCATGAGTTGGGCTGGAATAGCAAACAATCAATTAGTTACTTTTGATAATCTGATAGATGCTGTTGATAACAGTGTATTTGATTCAAAGGTACCATTAGCATCTATTCCTACAGGTAATGGAATTATTACCAAGGCAGATGCTAATGCTTACGTTTGGTTGAATGAAGCTGCATCACCCTGGTCTACCTATACAGATAGTAGGTGTCCACCCAAGTCATCATTCATAGTAAATAATTTTTGTACAATTGTTTCCATATCATTCTCTGATATCCTAAGTTCCACAGGAAACACATTTTACCCTGATGGTACAGTGTATGTAGTAACAGCTGATGGCACAACATCTTATACAATGGCTGGAAATTACCAGCTATGTACAAGACCCAGCCCTGATGTACCTTCTACAGAATATATATACTATTATGCATATGATAGCATACAATACTTCACTGTATCCACTATATTATTCTATCCAAGTTCAGTGAGCTGTTCTACATCTGGTTGTGTACCAACCTCTTATAGTACTTTATACAATTCAGGCACCTGTGATGGTTGTATTGGTTTGGGAACATCAGTTACAATATATGTTGATTCTGCACCAACTTGGACTGTAGGAACAAGAATAAAAGACTCAGGTGGAAATAACGTTGCTACTGGTTATTATGTATATGCTGGTAAATGTTATTATATTTCATTAGTAACAATTAATGTGTATACATATAAACTAGGCAGTCTAAGATTTTCTGGTACAGAAACTCATTCAATGGTAACTTACGTAGCTAACTGCTAATAAATACTGTTCTAAACAAAATCAACATTGTAATAATAAATTAATATGACAATACTAGTAACTTTAACATTTGCAGGATCAGATACAGGACCATTTGACATATATACAAATGTAGATGGATTTGTAACTCCAATAGCAGTGGGAGTGTCCAAAGCAGCTTTAGAAGCTGGATATACTATTTTAGGAGTTCCTGATAGTGCATCAATAATTAGAGTGCAGTCTTTGGGAATCTGTGATAACTATCTTGATATACTTCTTGCTGGTGCTACAACTACCACTACAACCACTGCATTTACTACATCTACTACAACTACAACATCTCCAGCTTGTTTAACTGGTGACACAAATGCTATCTCATCTTGTCTTAGTGGAGAAGCAGCTTTATTTACAGTTACTCCAGGAAACACAGCTTTAATCACTCCTGGTGGATATTACTACTCTGGAACTGGTACAAGATACTACTCAGCTTATATTATGAACTCTACCAACACTGCAGTGTTATACACATTTAACTATGTTCAAGTGGATTCTTTTGCAGGAACATGGACTTCAGATCTCCCTTCTGATACATTGTCTGCTGGCACTTATTATTTAAGAACTGATACAGTAAATTGCTTTGATGGTTCTGGAACATTTAGTTTAGTGGCAACATGTAATACACCTGGTTAAAACCTCTGTTTGTTGGTTTACAGAAGGTCTCCCCTAGGGTTTTTACCCTGGGGGTTTTTGTTTAAACTCTAACTAAAAAAGTTATTGTATATAACCAAATTAGTTAGTAAATTTTTGGGGAATTCAGAAATAGTTCCTATCTTTACATCAATTTTAACTAAACTAAACTACATATGCCTGAAAATCAACCCTTGTTACAACAGCTAGAAGAGATGTTGCATTGGAAGAAAAGCAAAAAATTCTACGCTGAAAAGCTTGGGATTACAGAGTCAGATGTTGAAGAGTTACTAAAAGAATTGAAAGATAGAGAAAGAGCACAGGAAGATGCAGAGGTGGCAAGCTATATATCTGAGCTAGAAGATGCAATTGTTAGGTTTGAAGAAGATCTAACTAAAGGAACTGGAGAGGTGGTGTTCAATACAAAGGATGAAATCAAGAGCTTGGATGAGCTCATAGTAAAGTGTAAAATTGACACAAACAAGTGGGAAATCACTAGATATGTCCAGAACTACTGGGGAAATGGAGAACACCCACATTGGCAAGTCAAAGCCTGGTTAGGGAAGAAGTCTACAGAACAAGTTTTTCAAGATGCTTTTGTAGACTTTTTAGCTTCATATAAGCCTGTGTCTCAAGCAGTTATGAGCCCTGCCTTCCATCCAGAGAAGCCAAGTGCTATGCTCATAATCAACAAACAAGACTCCCATTTGAATAAGTGGGATGTAGATGGAAACAATAATGTAGCTGATAGATTGGCTAGCATTATGTATAAGGTGGAGCTAATAGCAAATCAAGCACAGCTCTCAAACAACATTGAAAACATCACATATGTAATTGGTTCTGATGAGTTCAACAGTGAATACACCAGTTCCACTACAAAAGGCACTCCTCAACAAAATACGCATACATATCAAACTTCTTTTGAATATATATGCGACCATGAAGTGCTGATGATTACAATGCTCTTGCAGTATGCTCAAAGCGTAAACATTGTCTATGTAGCAGGTAATCATGATGAGTATGTTGGGTGGCATTTAGTCAACTGGTTAAAAACATACTTTAGAGATGTAGAAAGACTTCAGTTTGACTGCTCTCCTAAGTATAGAAAATATGTAGGTTATGGAAATTCAGCAATGATGTTTAATCATGGTGATGCCATCAAGCCTGCAAAACTTGCTGGTATATTTCCAATAGAGTTTAGAGAGGCATGGTCTTTGCATAGAAACTTTTACATCTTCACTGGAGATAAACACCACGAGGTTAGTCAAGATTTTAATGGTATAAAGTTTTATCAAATTCCAGCATTCTCAAATGCTAAAAGTTTGTGGGATGACAAGAATGGTCATGTGTGTGCTAAAGCTGAGGTGACAGGATTTTTAATAGATGAGATTGATGGAATGACAAATATATTCAAACAGTATTTATAATGGCAACATTAAGACAATTAGTTTCAGATGTACGTTCTGTACATAAAATGCTCTCTACAGATAATCTAATTACTGATAGGGTAATTGCGTCTGAAATTAAAAATAACACATTTTTATTAGTTAAGCGTGAGACCAATCTGAGAAAGCTTTGGGCCACTGATACTGTATTCCAAACACTTCCTTGTTTGGAGATGACAGAAGTTCCCATCTCTGATTGCTGTGAATATATTGATCCTTGTAATGTAGCAAGAAGTAAATATAAACTTCCTCGTATCAGTGAAGGTAACTATCAATACCTTATTCAAGGTGTTTATTCAATCAATGCAATGGGTGGTAAGGGAAAAAGATTTAAAGAGATCACTATAAACAGATATCTAAATCTATTAAAACTTCCTATCATCAAAGCTGATCAATACTACTGGATAGCTAATGGAGGATATTTATATGTCAACAATCCAAACTTACAAGCTGTAAGAATATCTGCATTCTTTGAAGAAGATGTTCCTAATGATATTCTCTATCCTCAAGACTGTTCTTGTGGACCAGCTCCTTTGGTAAGTGATGTTGATTATTGTATGAATCCGCTAGATAAGGAATTTGGATGCCCAGGCTATTTACTAACACAAGTTTTACAACTTACCTCTCAAAAGCTTTTATCAACATACTTTAGCATTAAAACAGATCAAACATTTGATGGCATTGATGGACAAGCTCCTAATGCAAAACCAACTAGCTAATGCGTACTAAGATAGACTGGAGAAGCTCTAGTAAAGAAAACTATAATAATTTTTGCAAGAAGAACCCCACTATAAAAATTTCATTTGATGAGTGGAAGAACATTATATATCTATATAATGAGCATTTTAAAAACTACATTCTAGAAACAGGAGAAAAGGCAAGACTTCCTTTTGGCTTTGGTGAGTTCTCTATTAATAAAAAGAAGAGAAGAAAAATGAAGGGTGTTGATGGTAGGGAATTTGTAAACCTACCTGTAGATTGGAAGAGAACCAAAGAGAAAGGTAAAATTATATACAACTTCAACTATCATACAGAAGGATACTTTTTTGGATGGATGTGGTTCAAAGAGTCTACCAGAATTCGTAATATAAATCTGTGGTATTTCAAACCTTCTCGTGTAACTTCTAGATTGTTGTCACATTACATAAATACTAACGAAAAATACCAGCACCTTTACAGGGAATGGAAAAAATAAAATAATATGGCATACTATTACAAGTATAACTTTGTCTCTCCTGAGCCAATTTATTCAATTGTCAAAGAAGAGTTAAAATCTTATTTTGACACAGGGGCTGTGGATGATTTGATGTTTCCCACCTACTTAGACAAAAGTCTACAGAAGTTGGGTAGATCAAGCTATGTTATTGCTGAACAAACATTAGATATTGCTGGATATGAAGCTAGACTCCCAGACAATTTCTTTGCTGTAAGAGAGGCTTGGATGTGTACAGAGATTCCTCAACTTCCTTATCAGACAGCTAATTCATTCTATTCTCAAGCTGCTTCACAAACAACAATACAAGTTTCTCCATACATAAGTGGTACTGTACCATGTACAAACCCACAATGTACAACAGGATGTCCCTCATGTATGCCTGAGCTCATCCAAGCAGTGTATAAAACCAATCAACAAGTTGCTAGGTCAATAAGAAAAGAATACCTGCTAAAACCAGGAAACATATCTTGCCAAAGTAAATGTGATGTAAGTTATACAGATGCTTGGCAGTTTTATACAAATGTTCCTCCTGTGCATGAGTTCACTCCAGGATCAGCTAGCTATGACAGTTTTGACATTAGAGACAATAAATTTGTCACTAATTTTGGCTGTGGCATTGTCCATTTGATTTTCTATGCTACAGACTATGATGCTGTTGGAAACCAGCTAATCCCTGACAACTATCGTGTAAGAGAATACATAGAAGCTTTTATTAAATACAAGGTGTTTGAAACCTTAGCCAATCAAATCAATGATGAAACATTTGCTCAAATACAACAGAAGTTAGGTTATTACAAGCAGCTTTCAGATGAAGCATTTATCATGGCTTACACTGAAATTAAGAAACAAGATGCTTGGACTAAGCAAAGAAGAGTAAGAAATGATTTACAACGCTTTGCACAATATGAACTACCAAATAGAAGCTACAGATATGGCTATGGATGGAACAGATAACTTAGGGAATTCTAATATAAGGCAAGAGTTTAATCTTGGCAGGATTGGATTGGATATGGACTCTTCTGTAAACCAAATACAGAAGGGTAAACTTTCTTATGCCCTAAACGCAGCATTGGAGAACTTTGACTCTAATTCTGTAAACTACCAAAATGAGCCAAGCAATGAACTGTGCTTAAACTTTCCTTCAGGCTATCATCTCATTGGAACACATTTTATTCAAGAAAAAAACAAGCATATATTCTTTTTAGCAAATCCTGAGACAGGAGGAAGTGAAATAGGATATATGGATAACAATGATTGTATCTATCACACATTGTGCACTCCTGTTCCTAATACAGAGCTAACAGTTTGTGCCAACTCTACATGTCTCAACTTTGACATAAACTATCCAATACACAAGGCTGTTCACAAGATTACCAATTGCACCACTGAGGTGTATTGGACAGATGGACTAAACCCAAGAAGGTTTATAAACATTGAACAAGTTCCTTACATTACAACATATCTAACTGATGGACTTTGTGATCCACAAATCACTCCAGTGCTTGATTGTAACAAGTTAAAGGTTCAGCCTAATTTTCAGATTCCTAATTTAGATGTCACTGATGTTGTTGTAGGTGGTGACTTAAGAGCTGGCACCTACCAGTTTGCAATCCAATACAGCAATGCATCAGGAGATGGATATACATCTTACTACTCTATTACAAATCCTACATCTATTGCTAATATAGAAGTAACTACAGCTGATTTTAATTATTCTGTAGGAAAGTCTATTGTATTGAATATCAGTAACTTAGATGTTACAGGATATTTTCAACACTTCAACTTAGCTGTTATCAAAACCATAAACAATGGTACAACTGTTGAGCTAGTAGGAACTTACAGTATTCAAGACAAGACAACATCCATTACATATACAGGTCAAAATGTAACTCAAATCCCTTTGAGTCTAAATGATGTTCTTGAAAAGTTTTCATATTATGATATTGCTCAGGATGTAACAAATGTACAAGATGTTATCATTTGGGACAATCTTACATCAATTGATCGCATCAACTATCAAAGCATTGCTAATCAAATTAAATTACAATGGGAGACATACAAACTACCAGCTGGTAACACTTATGCTGATGGTTTCTACACTGCCAATTTAAGAGGTTATTTAAGAGATGAGGTGTATGCTTTTGAAATAGTATTCCTGTTGGATAATGGTAAACAAACAGATGGTTTCCATATTCCTGGAAGAGAAGCTGTTTCTAGTGATTTGCTTCCTGTATACAACACCAACAATGACTATATAGGAGAAGGAACGCAATCTCCATATTGGAAAATATACAATACAGCCAATGTAACTAACACCTATCCTGCACCTACAAACAATGATTATAAGATAGGAGAAGCCTATCCTTACCAGTCTGGAGAGTTTGCATATTGGGAATCTACAGAGGAGTATCCTTGCAATGTAGACATCTGGGGTGATTTAGCTGGTCAAAAAATTAGACATCACAAATTCCCTGATGTACTTGTAAGTCCTTATTTTGAAAGTCCCACCATCATATATTCTGGTGGACAGATACAGCCAACCATGCAGGCTGCAGATGCCATCTATCCAATAGGTGTAAAAATAGATGTACAGCAAGTAGCATTTGCCATTCAAACTTCTAGTTTGACTACTGAGCAAAAAGCTGCTATTGTTGGATTTAAGATAGTAAGAGGTAATAGAAGTACAAACAAATCTATTATTGCTAAGGGTATTCTTAGAAATGTTGGTAAGTATACAAGAGAAAGTCTTGACAATCCAAACCCCACCTACTACTACTATCCAAACTATCCATACAATGATCTAAATAAAGATCCATTTTTGCTTGAGAAAAGCAACTCATATAACTCTCAGTGTGATACATACGCTGTAACAGTTACCACTCCTGGTGTTTTGCAATATACAGATTGCTACACAGGACAACCTGCTACACTAAACTTTGATGCTAGCACCACTGAAATTTGCTCTATTACACTTCCTGTAGTGAATAGTGGAGCTGCAACATTTGTAAATGTTACAGCCACCACTTATGTAATAACAGTGAATTCTACAAGCAGTGCCACCTTTCATTATACAGATACTATTATAGGAACAATACAGACAATCACTGTATATAAAGATAGTCCTGCAACAGTTAACTCATCCACTGTACCTGTTAGAATATCAGGAAGTAACAATTTTACAATTGTAGCTAGTAATACTAATCAAAATATTAATTGCTATCCTAATCAACTGGATGGATTTAATAATGCTGATTCTCCATACAGACAAGTGTTTAATTCTCCAGAAACTTCTTTTGGACAGCCTACATTAGGAAACATCCTTAAACTAGAAACTGTTTTATTTGGTGCTGGTAAGGCACACTTTGTTGAGGTGCAAAAGCATTCTATGTACAAGCTTCTTACAAAGCAGGCACAAATAGATGCTTTGAACTCAAGTAAAGCAATAGCTGACCTGGGGGGATTTAGTGCCACAGCAATGTTTACAGCATATCAGTCCTATCTACAAATATACATTAATGGTATTAGTAGAAAGAACTTTGCCTATTCATTCAACTCTATATCTAGCTATGACTATGGAGCAAACATTCCTAATAACTTAGGAGTTAAGCAAAGACAGCTAGACAACTGCCAATATGTATTTCCTGGTGTACAATCTGTAGGAGATAACTATGATTTAAACAACTGGAACAGAGAGTCTTCAGTATATACTAAAAGTATTGATAGTAGAAATGGTGTAGGATTTGTAGCACCTCTTCCTTATCCTAGTCAAACTCCATCTCTTGTTGTAGCAGGTGTAAGTCAAATTAGTGATAATTCAAGATTTACAATATCACAAGCAGGTAACTGTAGCAGTCCTGAGGTGCAGGAAGATATAAAGGTGGTATCCTATTATGGTTCCATAAAGGTGATAAACAATGGTCAGTGGGGGCAAATATATTCCTATCAGACTATTGATACAGGATTCCAAAGAATATTTAGTGCAATACCTGCCAAGGATCCAGAAGTGATATTTGGTGGTGACACCTATATTGGTAGATTTGGATTTAAAACCAAGTTACCATTCTTCATTGATAACAGAGTGGGTGCTCCTGATGACAGTGATATTTATTATGATGAGCTTGGTAACGTGGCTTATCCACAATACTGGTACTCAGCTAGATCTATCCTCTCTGATTACTATGTGGGTGGAACCTTGATGAAAAACATCATATCTACCAAAGCACATTATCTTGACTGTCCTAATGATGACATTGTAGATCAAACCACAAGCACAACATCTACATCAACAACACCTCCTCCTGGAACAACAGTGAGTGGGTCATTTAATTATGTGTATGATGGCAAGATGTATTTGTTTGCTTATGGTATACCTTATTTTTATGTAGAGAGTTCTATAAATGTAGACTTACGTCAAGCCTTTAACAATCTAGAAGGTGACTTCTATCCACATGTAAGTTCTGGTATTCCTGATAGTTGGTTCCAAGAAAGTAGAGTGCCTATTGCATTTGACAACACCTACTATTACAATACTACGTTCTCAAAGCAGAATGTAGAAAACTTCTTCTCTCATCTGCCTGCAGACTGGATACAACAATTATGCTATACGCACTATCCATTCAGAGCCATATATTCTGATCCACAAGAAAGCTACACTGACAATAGAATCAACAGCTGGTTGATATATCGTCCACTGAGCTTCTTTGACTTCCCTCAGAACTATGGTAAGTTGATATCTTTGGATGGCATCCAAAACAGATCTACACTAGCTAGATTTGAGAATAAGACATTGCTCTATGGTAACTTGTTGACATTGCAAACAAGCAATCCTCAAGTTGCCTACCTAGGTAATCCTTCACTGTTTAGCTCTACCAATCCACCTCCAGTCGACTATGCTGAGACAGATCTTGGATATGTAGGAACTCAGAATAAGATGTTATTAAAGATCCCTCAAGGACAAATAACAGTTGATGCTAAGAGGGGACAAGTATTTTTAATTCAAGGCACCCAAGCAGTGGATATTTCAGCTTTTGGTTCTGGATTAAACAGGTTCTTTACAGACCACTTGGCATTTGAAATATTAAGACACTTCCCTACAGTGAACATAGACAACCATTTCAATGGTCTTGGTTTACATGGTGTATATGATAGTAAGTTTGACAGGGTGATAATCACTAAGTTAGACTACATTCCTCAGCTTGGTAAGCAAATATACTATGATGAAGTTCTACAGAAGTTCTATGTAAATCAGCCTGTTGCTGGTAATACAGTGGTTAGGAAATATGTAGAACTTACAGATCTTGAATATTTCTGTAACAAGTCTTGGACACTTTCCTTCAATATGAACACCAGATCTTGGGTGAGCTTCCACACATATATACCCAACTGGTATATTGGTGAAAGCAATTTCTACTATTCTGGATTGAATGAAAGTTGTGACATAACAGCAATAGCTGCTACAATAGTTCCTTCTCCAACCACCACAACCACTACAACAGTGATTTTCTATTGTAACTTGAGTGGTACAGCAGAAGTGACAGATTATCCTTGTAGCTTACAGGGAGAGGCAAGCTGTACAGATTGTACAACTACTACTACCTCCACCACAACTACAATTTTTGTTTGTAATGATTGTAGGACCTGGACTTATGTTTCTGGAAATATTCCTGAAATGGGTGATATAATTCACTACTACAGTTGTGTAGATGGTTCACCTCAAACTAGAGTTTTGAGCTTTGGAGACCCAGATGGAAGTTTCTGTAATTGTAACAGTATTGATGTTCCTTACGCTGACAACGGTACAATACTTACAGAAATAGGAATCTGTGTCACTACCACCACTACAACAACAGCTGCTCCAGCGTACAACTATTATACATTCACACCATGTGGTGGCGGAAGTGGAACAGACTACAGAAGTATTCTAGCATTGGGATTGGGTGATGTGTATGCCTTCCAAGATTCTCCTCCTGACAGAGCATGTTATACAATCACTGACATTAACGCAGCACCTAACGCTAATGATCTGCCTACATTGTATGGTCCTAAAGCTGGAGGTTGCTTAGATGATGATTGTCAACAATTATAATTAAAAAGAATGTCTAAAACAGTAGTAATAAAATTAACGTGCTCAGGTGGTAGAACAGGTCCCTTTGACATCTTTGATGACTTAGATACTGTTTTAGGCACTGACATATCCAAACAAAATCTTATTGATGGTTACACTGTTGATGTTGAAAATTCTGTAACTACAGTGTATATACAGTCTAAAGGAAAGTGTAGCAATACAATATCAGTGACTATTGGTACAGCAACCATAGAAGAACTGGCTGCATTGGAATATACTAATTGCAATACAGCATCTCTGTGGAGACACCTAACAAACATAACATATTATAATAAATACTATGGTAATGTAGAACCATATATTATTGAATATCCCTTTGCTTATCAAAGTTATGATGAGATATTACAGAATGTAAAAGACTACAGCAAGGTTTATAACTATATACATATTCCAGATAGTGTATACAATGATAATACAAGAATAGAGGTTGATAATCAATGGTTTAACAAGGCTGTATTGTACAATGGACAGCAGTCTACAGGTATTCTTGAACTTGTACCAAAGCCAATCAACAACCTAAAACAATACTTAGTCTACCCAATATATAACACTTATAGCAAGACAATCACTTACACTAAGTCAGATAACTTCTACCAATACAACACTTTCTGGGGATTGGTTAAGAGTAAATCTGTACCTTTGTTCAATACAACTTGTGAGTCTTTGTCAATAGATAAGGTTGTAAATCAAGCTAATATGGATTATGGAAAGAGGTCATTTAAGAAAGAACCTCTGAGAGCCAAGGAATTAAAGGTGAGACATATTCTTGACAACAGTTCTACAGCTCATATAGTTTCTCAGTTTATTCTTGCACCTGCTCAAATCTCTTACAAATAATGGCTAACTGGTTAGACAAATATGAACAAGGAGGATTAGTCCTAAAGAAAAAGACTAAGGATAACTATGGTACAAAGCCTAATGTTAATGATGTTAAAGCATCAGTGGGTCCTGGTTTTGTTGGTGCTGGTTGGAATACAAAAGGTAGAAACTACTCTCCTGCATGGGGAGGATCATTTGCAGCAATGGGAGCTACTATACCAGGAGCTGTAGGATTCACATACGCACGTACAATCAATCCTGCTCCTAGCAATGGCAAGTACACAAAGAAGACACAAGCCAGTGCTCAGAATGGTCAAGAGATGAAATACTACCAAGATGGTCTAGACTTCAAACCTAAGACTATTAGTCAAAATGGTTCTATTATAGATCCTAGAGGACAGTGGGAATACCCAGGTGAAATAACCACTATTCCAAGTAATGATATTACCATGAAAGGAGTTGATTATGATGTGATTGGTGTAAGTAACACTGGTGACAAAAAGTTGATGAAGCCAGGAAAAGAATATAAATTTGATGGAGAATATGTCACTGAGTATCCTCAAGGTGGCTGGTTAGAAAAATATAAATAAATCATACAAACATTTGATATGAAAGATCAAATCTTAAAAATTGCCAAGGTAAAGTCTGAAAAGGAATTCTACAAGAAGTTTCCCACAGAAGAAGCATTTATGGCTAAGCATGGTAAGCAATTACAAAAAGCTGCTATGGGTAAAGCTATGGTTAACAAGCAGTTACACCAACTTACAGAATGGGAAGGAGTTCCTATTGCACAATATGGAGCAGACACATCGTCAAAGTTTGGGTTTACTAAACCAGAAAGTTTTGGTAGTGCTGCAGCCACAGCTGGCCTAGCTGGTCTTCAAAGTATAGGACAAATTATTGGTGGAATTGAAGGAATAATTGAGCAGAAGAAAGCTATTAAAAAAGCTGATCAAAGTAGTCAACTATCAGGACTTGCCCTACAGGCTAATCAAACCATGCAACCAGTTAAACCTAAATATGTAAGACCAGAAGATAACTTGGTTCAACCTGGACAATTAGGTAATCCTTATGGATCAGGTACAAATTACTTGGCTCAGAATGGCACAGTGATTAGAGATGTAATTGGTGGTAATCCTACAGAGATTCAGAATACATATAGCCCTGGAGATATTTATACAGATGGTGGTTATGAACCAATTGAGTCCATGAACATCAAACAATATAAACATGGTGGTGGTTTGCATAAAGCAGCATTTGGTGATTACTTTCAAAGCTCAGGACAAGCACAAATTGGTAGTGCTATAGGATCTAGTATTGGTTCTGCGTTTGGTCCTGCAGGAGCTGCTGTTGGTAAGTTAGTGGGCACTTTAGGTGGTAACCTACTTGGTGGTGCTAAAGATGCCAGAGAATTAAGAAAGTATCAAGATGAGTCTGCATTAAATGCACAACAGGCTGCATATGCTAATGTTATGAAGAATCAATTTGGTTCATTCATGGAAGATGGTGGAAAGGTGGGAGATGAGTATAAGTGGGTGAGTCATACATGGCAACCACAAGTGATTGCTAAGTTTGGTGAATACAATGTTAAAGACTTGTTAAAGCCTCCACATGATGCAGACATGCTTAGAAGTGGTGGTCATTTAAAAGAAGACTATGTACAACCAAGTGCCTCAGCATTGTTTACTGGCAGACCAGCCATGCCTCATCAAATGGATAATGGTGGACGTATGACATCTACTAATATGATGTTTGACACAGATAGATATCCTAGAGCTGAGTTTGGTAAAGAATCAGATATGAGTGGTGACCTTGAGGTGTTAGAAGGTGGTAAAGCAGAAACTATTTCTTATAATCCTTTCTTGCCAGATGGTGGTGAAACTGTTATGTTTAAGGGAAGATCCCATGACAATGGTGGCATCCCTATTAAGTATGGTGAGAATGGTGTAGAAGTGGAAGGTGGTGAACCAGCTGTAAAGCTAGAAGATGGTGGAAATGAAAAGAACATGGTGGTGTTTGGCAATATGAAACTGTCTAAATTCTCTGCTGATGAGGTGGGAATACCAAAAGCAAAGGGTAAGAAGTTTAAAACTGTTGCTGAGCAAATAAGCAAGATGGAAAAGAAGCAAAATAGGTTAATAGACAAGGCTACAGAAACTGCAGAACTAACTACAGGAAACAATGGCTTTGACCAGTTAAGATTGAATACAAGTCAGGCTCAGCTTATGGGAGCTAATATGAAGCTTAGAAACGCAGCCATTCTAAAGCAAAACTTGGCAGATGTTCAAAATGCCATTCTTGACACAGCCAGTGAATTAGGTGTTAAAAGTGACAAGTTGGCTGAGGGCAAGATTGAAGAAGAAACAGATCCAAGAATGCTAGCTAAGTTTGGTAAGAAACTTGCCAAAGCTCAAGTTGGTATACAAATGGCAGGACTTAGTTCTCTTCCTATACCAGGAGCTAAATTAGAAGGTATGACATTTGATCCTTTGAGAGGAGGTACACTGTTTGACTATTCTAAAACTTTACCAGAGGTATTAGTTACAGGTAAGAAAGCATCTGCACCAGCTGCTGCACCTAGTAAAGGCACTGCTAAAAAGGTGGCTCCTAAAGTTAATGTTCCCTCTGAACCAATTGCTTTAGATCTAGGTTATGATAGAAACCCCAACTCTGCCTTTGCCTTAATAAAAAATGCTATGAAACTTGAAACTCCAGCTATAAGATCTGGATTTGATGAAAGTGGTAACTACTTTGATGAGGCTGGTAGATTAGTAGACCAGTCTGGAGAACTTCCTGGTACATTTGATAAAGCCAGTGGTAAGTCAAAGTTTGATTGGATGGGTCTAGGAGAAATGGCTTTGTCAAATATTGCACCTTTCTTAACACCAAGAACTAAGTTAAACCTTGACCCTGAACAGCTGTATCCTGAATACTTTGCATTGGCTACCAATCAGTTAGAACCTGTACAGGCTCAGACGTACCAGCCAATGTTGGACACTCCTATGGACATTTCTTACAGTGATCAACTTAATGCTATTGATGCTCAGTCTAGAGCTGCCATCAGAGCTGCAGGTCCAGATGCTGCTGCCCAAGCACAAATCATGGCTCAAACTATAGATGCCAAGAATAGAGTGCTAGGAGAGCAACAGAGGATCAATATGGCTAATAAAATGGAAACATATAATAGAAATAGAGCAATGTTAAATGACGCAAAGCTTAAGAACTTACAAATCCTTGATCAACAATATGTTAGACAAGCTCTAGCTAAGTCTAATACCAAAGCTCAGGCTCTTGAAGCTCTTAAATCTATTGCTGCTAAGACTGCTCAAAATAAACTTGAGCGTCAGACACTTAATGTATATGAGAACATGTATAGGTATAGGTTCTCTCCAAGTGGTGTAGCTTATAATGTTAATCCTCCTGCCCAGTTTAATATTCCTGATGTTGGAAGTATTGCATCTCTATCTGATTCAGATAAAGCTAAGGTGAAAGATCTTTATGAAAAGATTGTAAGTAGAGACAGAGTTGGCAATATTACAGGCAGTAGAGAGAGGTCTACTACATCTAGAACAGCTGGAAGAAATGGTGCTATTGTCAAAGCTCTAAAAAATCTATAACTAATTCAGTTAGAGTGATTTACCAAAAAATGTTATAGCTCTTGGTAATCCTAATATTTTAAATTACATTTGCTAATTCTAATGATATGGCTTCGTTTACTGATCAAATACAAACATTTAACCCTTATGTATCCCAGGCCCCTCTGATTGAGGCCATGGTAACTGTTGGCACCCAAAAGCAGCAACAGTATGAGCAAGGTGTGCAAAAGATACAGGGATACGTAGACAGTATTGCTGGAATGGACGTAGTCACAGATGCTGACAAAAAATACTTGCAGTCTAAACTAAATGAGTTGGGTAGCAGGTTAAAAACAGTGGCAGCTGGTGACTTCTCTAACCAACAGTTGGTAAACTCTATAGGTGGAATGTCTACCCAGATTATCAAAGATCCTAATGTTCAGAATGCTGTATACTCCACAGCCAACTATAGAAGAGAACTTGCTAGGATACAGAAAGATATAGATGAGGGTAAATCTAACCCAGCCAATATTGAGCATTTCAATAGAAGAGCCAATTCATGGTTATCTTCTGACAAACCTGGTCAAAAGTTTTCAGGAAACTATATTCCCTACTTTGATGTACAAAAGTATGCTAAAGAAACCTTTGATGCTATCAAACCTGATGGTTTCACTATAGACCAAGTGTATGAAACTGATGCCCAAGGCAACATGAAACTTGACAAAGCAGGAAGACCTATCTTTTCTCCTGTTATGAAAAGACTAGAACAAGAGGGTAGAACTCCACAGAAGGTAAAAGAAACAATAGAACAAATCTTTTCTGATGCTAGAGTGGGTCAACAATTGGACATCTCAGGTCAATATGAATATAGAGGATACTCTCCTGAAATGTTAGCTAATAAGATTAATATACAGAAGGAAGATTTGATTTCTAAGTATGATGATCAACTCAATGAGCTAGCTTTGCAAAAAGGCACAGGCAAGGATGTCCAAGCTCAAATAGATGCTTTAGAATTAAAGAAGAACAATCTTAAGAGTCAGTATGATGATCTTATAAATGTGGCTCGTGAGAATCCTGATGCTATTAGATCTTTGTTATACAAGGATGAGGTGAGAAATAGATACACCACAATGTTTGGTGAAATGAAAACCAAGGAAACTAATATGAGCAATCCTGGTTGGGAAGCTAACTTCAAACTTCAACAAGAAGCTAATCAGCAATCTAGATGGGCTCAGGGAATGGCTTGGGATGTTAAGAAGTTTAACATAGGATTGACAGAAAATGAAAAAAATAGACAGTTACAAATACTACTTGCTCAAATGAGAGGTAAGAAAGGTAAAGGTATTGATACAGATGGTGATGGTATTCCTGATGACTTTGGAGCAGGGGCTGGATATGAACAAGCTGACATGCCAGGTAACATTGATTTGATTGCTAGGTTTGAATCAGATTTAACTAATGCTGCAGATAATTTTACCAATGCATCTGACAACTTTATTTGGAACGCTTCACTTTCTAGAGTGCCTGCAAATCAAATAAAGTTAGATCAAATGATGAAGCAAGGTATTGGTAAAGATGAAGCAATCAAAATGTTGATTGATGGTGCTGCAGTTAAAAATAAAGAAAACCCTGCAGACTTTAGAGCTAGATGGACTGATAAGTCTACAGCAGCTTACAACAACATGACTGCTCAGGAAAAGAAAAACAATCCTGATCTAAGAGATGCATATTATTTGTACAGTGGTACAAAAAGAAACTTTGATTTACTAAACACTGTTAAAACTAATGTAGACAGAGTTACAGGAAATATATTAGGTAAGGATGTAGATAAATCAAAAATTATAGAAGGTATAAAACCTACTGTTGGGATTGTTAATGGAAAACGCTTTGACATCACTCCAGAGGACTTTTATGATATGGCCATCTACTTAAAAGGTAATGAGTCTTCTGTTGGTTTCTTAAATGATAAAACAGCAAGAGAAGAAGCTAAGAAAGCTGAGGCTAGATTAGATTTAAGAGGAAAGAAAGAATTGCTACCATATCTTCTAGAGCAACAAGGATTAGGTACAGCAGGACCAATCACAGCAGGTATCAGAGCAGTTAAAGGTGCTATTACAGGACTCAAAGCAGGTGTAAGTCCTAGCACACCTATCACTGCAAAAATGCCTTTGATTGATTTTTCTCAGGTGAAGAAAATTTACAATAAGTTAGGAGATGAGTATGCAGGAGCTTTGAAAACAAAAGCAGATGTTGTTAAAAGATATTACAACATACAGCCAAACTTAAAAGCAGGATTGCTAACTGGAAATGCTGAAGATGATAAAGCTATGGTGGATAGACTGGTAAGGTATGCTTCTAATTACAACACATCAGGAAAAAATGCTTCTACTGACTTTAGCACATTTGCTGAAAATGTTGGTGGTAAAGACGTTACATATGAAGCACAAGTAATTTCAGGTCCTGGAAGTAAACCTGTTGTTGAAATTGTAGCATATGGTGGAGAAGATAATAAGAGACTTGGTGGAATGATTGTAGCTGATGATGAAGCTAAAAGAATTGGTGTTAACCCTGCTACACTATATGAACCAAAAGAAGTTACCAATCTCAAGACATATCTCCAGGCAAATGGTGATCAGACATCTAAGGGAGATCCTAAAGAAAAATCAACATACATATCAGGAGACAGCTATCTTAAAACTCCTGACTTCTTTAACTTAAGAGGAAGTATATATGATGCAGCAGCTAACATTACATACAAGAATGGTTTGTATTATGCAAATATATTTGGAAGTGATGGTAGAAGGTCAGCTCTAATGACTATGCCTGGTAGTCCAAACTTACAAGCAGTTCTTCAGAACTTGACCAACAATGTCAACGCACAATGGATTGAAGCACTTTTAACTGAACAATAATGCCAGATAAAATAGTAAACTTAGGTGGTACAATTGAAGGTTTTCCAAATACACCTGTAGTAAATACAGATATAAGAGACCCCAAAGGTCCCAGACCTTCTATTACTGACTTGTATACACAAGGACTAAGCACTGTTAAACCAACAGGTATAGAGTCTATTCCTACATCCAATCTTTATGTAGGAGAGAGATATCCTCTTGTTAGACCTGGTGAAGATTTAGAAGAGGCTTATGGTCAGCAGCAATCTTGGGTGGACAAGTGGAAGAATGGTGCTATTAAAATGGCTGGTACTGCAGCTGCTTCATTTGTTTCTGGTACAGCTGGTCTTGTTTATGGAATTGGATCTGCTATAAAAGATGGTAAGTTTTCTAGTTTGTATAATAATGACATGACTAGAAACATGGATAAAACATTTATCCAAGGACTAGAAGATAAATATCCTAACTTCTACACAGCAAAGGAAAGAGATGCTGACTGGTGGTCTCCTGATAATATCTGGACTGCTAACTTCTTCTCAGACAAACTGATGAAGAACTTAGGATATACAGTGGGTGCATTAGGAGGTGGTGTAGCTTGGGCTAAGTTGTTAAAAACATTAAGTGCAACTAATAGTTTGGTAAGAGCTGGTTATGGCTTAGAGGCTGTAACTGCTGCTGAAGAAGCAATGGTTGCTGTTCCCAAAGTGAATCAGTTTGCTGCATTTGATGGTGCTGTTAATTCTGTCGCACAGAAATACTTGAAGACTCCACTTGCTAGAGTGTTGAGTGATCCTGAAAGAATTGTTGCTTCTACAATGGGTACGTTTGGTGAGGCTTCATTAGAGGCTTTGCAGAACGCAAATGATTTTAGACAAAAGGCAATAGATCAATATATTAAGAAATATGGTAAGAATCCTACAGGTGCTGATCTAGAAGAAATTGATGACTACGTGAGTAGCGTTGGTAACTTTACTTGGGGAATGAACACCTTATTGTTAACTGGCACAAACTATATTCAACTTCCAAAGATATTAGGTTCTTCTAATAGAGCTGATAAGCTGTTGCTTAATCAGATTGAGAAGAAGGGACAAGGAGCTGCCTTTACAGAAGTAGTTCCATCTACTAAGTTTGGAAGAGTGCTACAAAGATCAAAGGATGTTTCTAAACTATTCTTTGCTCCTACAGAAGCATTTGAAGAAGGTGCACAGTATGCCATCCAAGTAGGCACTAGTGATTATTTTAATAGAGCCTTTAGAAATAGACAAGGAACACAAGACTTCCTAACTTCTCTAAGTGGCACTATGGGTAGTGTACTTGGTAAGGGTGTAGAAGATGCCATCTCTACTAAAGAAGGTTTAGAGAGTATATTAATTGGTGGTTTGTCTGGTGGTATCCAGCAAGCTAGAAATACAATTAGAGAACAAGGAATATTAGGTACAGGTGGCTTGAGAAGAGCTAACACTGATATAGCTCTTGGTGCTTTAAACCAAAGTAATATTGAAGGTGTGCTAGGAGACTATGCTAGATACATTGGTATTGGTATTGGTTCTCAAAAAGCTAGACAGCAAGCTATTGTAAATAATGATAAGGTTTCTGAAAAGGACTTTGAGAATGACTTTCTTATGTCTTACATTATGCCAAGAGTTAAATATGGCAAGGTGGATTCTATTGGAGAAGAGCTTTTGTACTATTCTCAGCAGGCATCTACAGAAGAAGGATTCCAACAATTGGTTGCAAATGGTGTTGTAAATGCTGGTGAAACTAGAGAAGACTTCTTAAAAAGACTTACAAACATTGGAAGAATTTCAAAGAATGTCAATGATCTTTATGATTCTTTAAATAGAAAATATGGTAACCAACCCAACTACACTCCAGAGATACTAGATAAGATGGTATATTCTTTGGCTAAGGTGGGTAGTTATGATTTGCGTATTCCTGAAGTGAATAGTCTTTTGTTCACAGCAGGTGTAAATACACAAGACATATTACAAAGCATTATTAAAGAAAACAAACCTAACAAAGAAGCTACACAAGCTGCCATAGATCAGATCAATGAGATGGATGTAACTTCTGAAACTAAGGATGATCTGAAGACAGCATTGTCTGATGTCATTGAATTAGGCTTGCGTAGGAAGTTGTTTATTGATGAATATGATTCTATCAAAGCTAAACCTGAAGACTTTAAGTTTAAACCTGAGGTAGAGTTTGGTGCTACAGAAGAAGTGCCTGTTACAGTGGAAGCAGAAGCAGGAGTAGCTCCTGTTGAACCAGGTGAGCAAATAGAATTGTTCCCTACAAAGAAAGAAAAGAAACTAGAGGTTGGTAAAGAGTATTTCTTGAGACAACCTGTTAGAAGAGAAGATAATACACTCACCCTATCACCCAAAATTAAAGTGTTATCCCAAACACTTGGTGGTGAACTAGAAGTACAATTACCTAGAGGCAATGTAAGCTTCTTAACTCCTGAGCAATTTAAAACATTAGACATAGCAGAAGATGACTATCAATCACCTGAGTTGAAAGACATCATGGATTCTGCTATTGATGACGTATTGGCTAAACCTGAGTTTGCAGGTATCACTGTTCCTGAGGGAGAAGATAAATTAGATTACATTAATTCCTTGAGTGACTCAGCATTGATTGATGCTGTTGAAAAAGAGTTTGATGTACGTGCAGAGGAATATTTAAAAGAGCAAGCTAATCTTCAAGCTAATAGAGATAAGATGAATGCTGCTGCAGACAAGATTAAGTCTGCACAAACTGATATTGCAGCCACAGCTGGAGGAGTTCCCACAGGTAATAATGAGCAGGATTTAATGAACACTCCTAAGGAGAGTCCTAAGAAAGATGCAGGTATATTATTTACATCTTCTACATCTGCTTCTATAGATTGGAACAAAACATTATCTCCTAATGTTACACGTTACAATGAGTTTATAAACAAAGCAAAAGACTTCAAGAATAGGAAGAACATCAAAGTTATTGTTGTCACCCAAAAACAAGAAGCTGCTCTAGGACTATCTGGACTAGGTGAGTTATCTTTTAGAGAAGGTAACTTTGACACATCCTTATTGAATGATCCTATTGAAGGATTCATTGGTCTTGTGTTTGTAGAAGATAAGAAAGGAGAGAGACAATTTATAGATAAGAATGGCAATCCTATTGGTAAGGTGGGTGAGCAAGTTGATTTAAACAAGGTGGTGTTTACAAGCATGCCTGCTGCTAAATTAACTAATAGTAAAGGTGAGCCTAGAAACAGAGCTGGTCAAGAACAACAAGCTGCAGCAGAGTTAGCTGGATATGAGATCTATCGTGATCAATTATTTAATGCTCCTGAAGATAGCTATCAAATATTCAACTTTGGTATATCTAAAGGTGTTGCTAATACAGATGATGTTAAGAAACCTGTAGGTGGTCTTCTTATTCCTGAGAATCAAATTGCTACACAACAAGTTGTAAAAGTTGTTACAGAAGGATCAATAGATCATGTAGATGGTATATCCTACACCTTCCCTAATGGCAGACCTGTATTCCAAGATCAAGATACACTAGAGTTCTTGAACAATTCTAACTTAACCAAAGACCAAGCTACAGCAATTTATAGTGTGCTCAAAGCTATGTCTAATGAAGCTAAGCAACAAATTGCTGCCAAGAAGCCAGTTAAGTTTAAGGAGATATATAAGAGATTTTTACAAGGTGTTACTTTCTATACTAATACTGATGCAGTTGCAAAAGGTGTTGGTGAAGGCAGTAACAATCGTATTTATATAGAAGGATCAACATTGCATATTGGACAGAACACATATGACTTTGCTAACATAGAGAGATCAGAGGCTGCTTTGATAAGTGATTTGCAAGGAGTGTTTCATAATGTAAACAGCTTTACAATTAACCTAGGATTAGGTGAGCCATTTGTAGAGTTCTATGTGGATGATGCTGGTAAGCTTGCACAGAGAGATTGGAAGAACTACCAGTCTTATTTGTTAGCTAGCAAGAATCCTGATGGATCTGCACGTGTAGCTCCTTTAACCACTAATATAGCTAAGCCTACAGAAGCTATACCTTACACACATAAGCAAAAGTATATTGTTCTTAATGGACTAGAATTACCTACACAGTCTGTAGCTAAACCTGCAGAGCCTGGTGTTCAGACTTATAAGTCTAACGTAGGTGATGTTACATATACAGTTACTACAGATAGTAAAGGTGACTTCACTATAGATTTAGTTGGTGAGAATCCAAACATCCAAAAGATTGTTGACAACCCAGAGTTGATGGCTGTTGCCACACAAAAGTTAAAAGACTTAGGTAAGTTTGATGAGCTAGATGAGCCTATACAAACTGCTGCTAAGTTTGCTGCTGAGGTTATTACAGCTAAGTTATTAAGTGAAAGAAAAGCTGCAGCTCCTTCAACAAAAGCTGCAACATTCACTCCTACCACTCCTTATGGTACACCAACAGGTGAACCTATAACAACAGCTGTTACACCAACAACTCCTGTTTCTGATAAGAAAGCTGATAATATAAAAACATATGTAAAAACAATTTTTGATGAAGCTCTTAAGCCTGATAGAGCAGGTTATATGAAAAGAGTTAGAGAAAAATTAACTGAAATAAAAGAACCAACACTTGTAAACAGAAAAAAATATGTTAGAGTTGTAACTGACTCTGAAGCAAATGTAGAAAAAATAGAAATCGTTACTGGAACTGGTAATTCTTATGACTATACATTTATGTCAGGTTTTACAGGTTCAGGTGCAACTAAATCTACAGGAAGACAGTTTCCAACTTTTATAGATGAAAATGGTAAAGAGTCTGGAGTAATGGTTCCTGAAAGATTAGGATACTTTTTTGAATTACCAAATGATGCAGAACTAGCTGCTTTAGAAGGAGCTAAACCTGCTCCTGATGAACCTAAGAACATTAACATTGGTGGTGCTGAATATAGAAAAGTTGGTAGAACAGATGTAGCTAGAATCAGTGATTCTGAGATTGCATTGTTTAAAGAATGGCATGCTAAGAATGCTAAGAATATTCCTTATGAGATATTAGAGAATGTTATCAGCATTAATGATACAGAAAAAGCATGGGGAGCGTTTGAGAGAGGTGTAGCTAAGTTCTTTAAAGGAGCTCAAAGAGGTACAGAATATCATGAGATATTTGAAGGTATCTGGAAAGGCTTCTTATCTAAGGGAGAACAACAAGCCATCCTTGATGAGTTCAAAGCCCAAACTGGTTCTTTCCTAGATAGAGAGTCTGGCAGAAGAATAGACTACGCTGATGCTACAGATCAACAAGCTAAGGAAAGAATAGCTGATGACTTTGCTGAGTTTAGACTTGGCAAGCTGCCTGCTAGAAACCTTAAGGAAAGAGTTAGAAACTTCTTCAAAGCTCTTATGGAGTTCTTCAAATCATTTGTAACTAAACCCACTTTGAAGGGAGAACTATTTAAGGCTATTGATACAGGTGAGTTTGCAGATAGAACATTGCCTGAGAGTGTAAGAAATGAAGCTGCTGAGTATAGAAAGATTGAAGGTTTAAATGCCAAGCAAACTAATGAGTTTGTACAGGACATTACAGCTAGAGTGTTTGGTGAGATATTTGCCAACAATAGATCATTGTTTAATATAGAAGATATTACAGCTTCTGAATTGTTCAACAGAATCAAAGAACAATATGTAAAGAACAATGTTATTGGTGATGATCCAATAACACAAATCTCTGATAATCAATATGTTAAGTTAGTTGAAAGAGCTAAAGAGTTCTTGAAAACATACAGAATTGAATTTGATGAAGATAGTAGGATTACAGTGAATGATGATGGAGCTAATAGAAGAGACTATGCTGCTGAACCATTTACTGTAAACTTCAAGAAGTCTTCTCCATATGCTGTTAAGTTGTTGATTGGTACATTGATTAAAACAAAAGGTTTAAATCAAGAAACTTCTACAGAGCTTAGAAGACCTGATGCTGATACATCTAGCATTGGTGGACTTAAGTTGTTACCTTTCAATCAGGCGTTTACAACATTAATGAGTAAACTTTCTAACACAAGAAGCATCCCTGAGTTTGTGTCTAAGCTACATGAACTAGCTAAGGAGAACAGTGATTATGTTAGATTGTTTGAGCGTCTGGGTGGTAATCTAAAGACTGGTCAAATTGACTTTGGTTCATATAAACCTCATGACATTAGATTGTTTACCAACTTCTATCAGGTGTTTACAAAACAAAGACCTGATGCGTTGGCTATGTTCATGGATGGTAATAATGTATACACAGCTCCTGCTAACCAAGCTTCTGCTATTGCTGGGATAAGATCTGAGTGGATAGAGAACATGAAGACTAAGGCTGAGCAATCTGGCTCTATTATCAACTATGATGAGAAGAAAAGAATCTACACAGTTAAGAAGGCTGACTACAACATTAAGACTCCTCAAGACAAGGTTGCATTCCTAGCAGAGTTGGGTATAGACTTCCCAATGGCTGTATACAATAAGGTGAAGAATAAGAAAGCTTTCTCTGAAGCTGTCACTGGTATTAAGACAGGTTTGTCTAAGACTGATGAGCTGATGAGTTTTGGTGGTAGAAAGCTTGGTATTCGTACACAGTTAAATGAGTTGGCTAAGTTGTATGTAGTGGCTGCTTCTCCTGCAGAAGACAGCACATACTTTGGTGTAGATGGTAATAGAATCCAATCTGATACAGATGCTAACTATCCTTCTCTATTAGAATATGTATTTAACTCATCTGAGACACTAGAAGAATTGAAGAAGAACATGCCTCAGTTAAATGATGTGTTCTCTACAAATAGTCAAGTGTTAAAGAAGGGTGGTAAATTCTTTGATGAAGAGGGTAATAGAATTGCTGAGATCAAGGTGCAATACATCCAGGGTGTTAAGGATGTTATCAACAATGAAGGTGCAACAACATCTAGTCTAAGCATAGGTGATAGATACATTACAGAAATCAACCAAAACTTAGATGGTAGATATTATGTACTAATCCCTGCAGATAGCTCTAGAGAGTGGATGATGGACTTGGGCAATACAATTGCCTATACAGAAGTGGCTGCTGGAAATGTAGATGCAAGGTTTGTTGATGTATTCCTAGGATATTTAAAAGATGAGATTAAGCTGGCTCAGGACAGTTCTAACAGAACCAAGCTTAAGAATGTAGGTGATAGAGCTACAGAGCTTAGGTTCTTAAAAGACATGCTTCCTGCTAGCTTGTTAAAGAAGATAGATGGTCTTATTGAAAAAAGAGAATCAGAAACAGATATTGATATTTTTATCAAAGAGAATCGTGAGGATTTAGATAAGGGTATTATAAAGTCATTAAATGACACTGTAACCAAAACTAGACAAAACCTAGTTGAAACACAAAAGGTTATTGCTGGTAAAGAGGATGGCACATTCATAATGCCTGAACTTGAGAACAGGTTCACTGAAAAGGCTGGCTTGAATAAGTTTGCTTTGACAGATCAAGAAGTTAATGATGTGGTTAAGTTTGCTAATGCTAACTACATGATTAACAATGTGGAGTTCCACAAGATGCTGTTTGGTGATCCATACCAGTTTGAGATTAAGAACAATCAATTGGATGAGACTAAGCGTATTAAGTCTTTCTTGTCCCCAAGAAGAATCACTGTAAACACTGACGAGTTTAACAACTTGTTTAATGATGAATATAATACAGTGGCTGGTGTTCAATTGACACCTAATGACTATGGATATCATGAGCATAAGAACTTTGCTAAGACATTCACAGCTGCTGACGTAGATGTAAAAGATAGTTTCTATCCTAAGACCAATGAGGCAGATGCTGCTTCTTGGATTATGGATGCTGCATATAAAGAAGTAAAGCTGAAGAATGGTCAATGGTCAGATGAGGCTGAAAACTGGCATCAATGGCAAATGGCCTACACAAGACAGAACGTACCAGGCTACACATATTCTAGTGATGCTCTTCGCAAACATGATGAGGCATTAATGCAACAGCCTGAGCCTAAGTTTGTTACAGAGGTGTTAAAGCCAATTGTATCTGGTAACAAGTATGGTAAAGCTTATACAGATCTTGTGTTAGACAAGTTTTCACAAATGCCTCTATACTACAAAGCTATAAAAGGAACTAATCTTGGCAAGTTCTATGAGAAAATGTTCAAGGAAGGTTATGACTATGCTATTGTAGTGTCTGGTAGAAAGGTGGGTGCTGAGAAGCTGCACAAGTTATACAATGAAGATGGTAGCTTCAATGAAGAACCATTTAACAATACAATCAATGTTGGCTGGGATAGCTATGGCATTCAGGTGGAAAATAGCTATGATAAAGATAGCAAGCAAACTCTTGCTTCTCAACCTACTAAATTAGCTACTGTTGACTTATATAATAATGGTAAGGCTCTTAATGAGAAAGCTAAGCAGGCAGTGGAGAAGAATACAGAGGTATTAAAAGAGATGTTACTTAATGGCTATAACGAGTTATTAAGAAAGCTTGGTATTGAAGACCTAGGTGATAACTTTGTAATTACAGACAATACAACTATTGCCAATACACTTAGACAAGAAATGCTCAAGAGAGAGATGTCTGAGAATGGTATTGACAGCATATCTATTGATCCTGACACTGGAGAGTTTTACATTCCTTTTGAGGCTTCTACAAACTACATTCAGATCAAGAACATATTGTATTCAATTGTAGACAAGTCTATTATATCTCCTAAGGTGAGTGGTTTCCCTGCTGTACAGGTTCCTGTTACAATGTGGGAGAAAGCTGGTGAGTCTAGAGGAGAAGGATTAAGAAAGTCTGCTCTTAAGTTCTATAGCAAAGAAGATC
>Ga0172367_10002166_pt1 | contig 27317 bp, 25 predicted proteins | sample Lak10m_FD_114542 | JGI IMG/M metagenome (GOLD analysis project Ga0172367, IMG submission 114542) | Freshwater microbial communities from Kabuno Bay, South-Kivu, Congo - kab_022012_10m | ecosystem: Environmental > Aquatic > Freshwater > Lake | place: Democratic Republic of the Congo: South-Kivu...
ATTATCGATGCTTCACCCGTGCCACAATGTCTCGTAGATGATAAACAAAACATTACCTTTCTGAATAAAGCCTTTACTACTATTTTCGGATACACCCTTGAAGACATACCAACCGTTGTTGATTGGTGGCCCAAAGGCTATCCTGACCCGGAATATCGAGCTTTGATAGCGAAAACCTGGCATGAGCGTGTAGAAAAAGCAAAGCAGACGGGAACCGCCTTTGAGCCTATGGAGGCTACCTTAACGTGCAAAAACGCATCCTTGCGAACAGTTATTGTCAGTGCGACTAATCTCTGGGAGCCATTTGAACAATTCCTTTCCGTCACTCTGTATGACATCACCGAACGAAAAGAAAGCGAAAGGGTTCTGCAGGAAAGTGAGGAAAAGTTCAGGACGCTATTTGAAAATGCAACTGACGGCATATTTTTGCTTTCTTCTCAAGGTGACATTGTGGCGCTCAACCCCGCCTTTGCCTGTATGCATGGCTACACTATTGAGGAAATGCTCACAATGAACCTCAAAGACCTTGACACTCCGGAAAGTGCCCAGCTGGCACCCGGGAGGCTCCAACGAATTTTTGCTGGGGAAAAAATGTCGTTTGAGGTCGAGCACTTCTGCAAAAACGGGCGAACGATTTCCCTTGAAGTATCGGTAAACCTGGTTGTCTTTGGTGGTAACGAATATGTATTAGGATTTCATCGGGATATCACTGACAAGAAATTAGCAGAGAATGAGCATATTAAACTGCAGGAGCAATTGAATCAGACGCAACGGCTTGATTCAATTGGACGTCTTGCGGGTGGGATTGCTCACGATTTTAACAATAAATTGATGGTGATTCTTGGTTATGCCGAATTGTTAAAAATGACGCAAAGCGACAAAAAAAAGAAGTGGAGAAACTTTATCAATGAGATCATTAATGCCGGACAACACTCTCAGGAAATAACAAAGCGCTTGTTGGCATTCTCCCGAATGGATACAGCAAATAGAGATAAACTTGACCTGAATGTACTTTTGAAAGAAATCAGGAAAACGCTCGGCAGGATAATTGGAGAGCACTTCTCTCTTAGTTCTGAACTTCAGGATGATCTCTGGTCTGTGCGCACAGATCCTACCGAGTTTGACCAGATCATAACAAATCTTGTTGTTAATGCCCGTGATGCGATGCCAGAAGGTGGCACTATAACTATCCGTTCCAAAAATGTAACGAATGATAGTAGTCAAGCCTCAGTGCCGTCAGGGGATTTTGTGGTCATTTCTTGTCAAGATACCGGTTGCGGAATTGATGAGACCGTCTTGCAGCATATTTTCGAACCTTTTTTTACAACGAAGGCGGTTGGAAAAGGAACCGGACTAGGTCTTTCCAGTGTGTATGGAATTGTCAAAAAGCATGAGGGACATATAACTGTTCAAAGTGAACCGGGAAGTGGGTCCACTTTCTCAGTATATCTACCTCGCCTTGTTGAAAATAATACCCTTGAATCAGCAGAAACATCCGAGGGCGAGACGTTAAATGGCAATGGGACTATTCTTCTTGTTGAAGATGAAGAGTCCGTTAGAAACATTACCAAACTGATGCTAGAGACAATGGGATATGTCGTAATAGCCGCTGAGACTCCATCAATTGCCATTGAACTGGGTTGTGATACCCTACAAGACTTTGACTGTGTTCTTTCAGATGTCGTTATGCCCGAAATGGATGGGATTACAATGAAAGAAAGAATAAATGTACGATGCCCCGCATTGCCATTCGTATTCATGTCTGGATATACTCCCGACATAATTGCAGAAAAGCAACGAAAAACCGATAACGTTCCTGTTCTCAAAAAACCTCTTAATTTCGGGCAATTAAACAAGATATTACTTCAACAGATCAGATCGAAAGGAAATAAGAGTGCTGCGAATACTACTTATTGACGATGATACTCAAATAACTGGTTTACTTGATAATTTTCTTGTACGAGAAGGGCATACCGTTTTTACCGCTTGTAATGGTAAGGAAGGGTTGAAGCTAGTAGACACTGTTACCTTTGATCTGGTGATAACAGATATAATCATGCCTGAGCAGGATGGGCTTGGGGTCCTGATGTCGCTCAAAAACAGGCCGATTCGTCCCAAGATCATCGCTATGTCTGGAGGCTCTACATCACTTGACCAAGAGCATTTGCTTGATATGGCCAAGTTGATAATTGCAGATGTTGTTATTAACAAACCTATTCAGCTGTCATATTTGTCCGTAATAATTAATGGAATGTAAAATGTAACGTAACTATATGAGGTTATATTGAATATTCAGGACGGATTCCCGCATCTACATAATTTTTACTGGTTATAGAAGGAGAGAAAACGGATGAATACGACATTTTTTGCACCAGCAGAACAGGCTGACACTACGATAGTTTCTGAACAGCATCTGTCGATAAAGCGTGAGGTCTTCATAACGGCGATGCTCCAGGCTGTCCCGGATTTCATGATGGTACTGAACGAACAGCGTCAGATTATTGCTGTCAATACACGCCTGCTGGAGGCGTATGGAATTACAGACCCGTCGCGAATAATTGGATTGCGGCAGGGTGAAGTGGTTGGCTGTATTCATAGCAATGAAGGCCCGGGTGGATGTGGGACGTCAGAGCATTGCTCTGTTTGTGGTGCCGTATTGACTCTGCTTGCCAGCCAGCAATCTGGTGAGCAGGTAGAAGGTGAATGTCGTCTCTCCATAGCCCGTAACGGCGGAACAGCACTGGATTTTGAAGTAACTGCAACGCCATTGGATGTCAATGGTACCCCGCTCACGATTTTAGTACTCAAGGATATCGGTCCGGATAAGCGGAGACAAGTTCTGGAGCGCACGTTTTTTCACGATATCCTGAACACCGTTGGCGGTATCAGCGGCATTGCCGAAATGCTGGCCGACAGTGAAGATCTGACACCGGAATCAGAAGCAGAGTATAAGCAGCTGATTGTGAGCCTGTCTGAAAACCTGGCGGAAGAGATTGCCCAGCAGCGACGCCTGTTATCGGCTGAAAAGAATGAGTATGTCCCGGAGATGAAAGATACGGATCTTGCCGAAGTCCTCCAGGAGGTCTGCAGTCTGTACGGCAATCATATCCGAACTCCCGATCGTTTGATCCGACTGGAAGATGTCCCGGCATGCCATGTTACGACTGACCGCGCGATGCTCCGTCGCATAATCGGCAATATGGTTCTTAACGCTCTTGAAGCAACACACGTCGGCGGAACAGTCACGGTAACGTATGTCGTTGGCAGCAATGATGTTTGTATTAAGGTTACGAACGTAGGAGAGATACCACAAGACGTTCAGCTGGGGATTTTTAAACGTTCATTCAGCACCAAGAGTAAAACCGGCAGAGGTATCGGGACATACAGCATGAAGCTCTTCGGTGAACGATACCTCGATTGTACGGTCGGATTTAAGAGCGCCCAAGGGGAAACCACGTTTTTCATCACGCATCCACTACCCGCATGATTTCCAGGCCACAGGGGTTACTGGCATTTCGTCGAATAACGAAGCGCACAGATCTGCAGCTTTTACTGAGCAGGCAGCAGGTCTCCGCCCTCTCTGTTCCTGCTTCGGTTGGGCGGATCGGTCTCAATGTCATGGAAAGAGATTTCTTTTGAATGTCTTCTGCGTATGGTTCGCCAGAACTTGATTGTGAGACAATAAAACGTCAGTGCAGGTTGCGAGGTTAATGAGCATGAACACACGATTCAGAAACTGGCCGATACTACCCAAAATAATGACTATTTCTGTCATATCCGTATCGACGGCGATCAGGTGTTGCAGAAAACTATCAGTATCGGTACCTGCGAATACCCTTCCGACAGCGACACGATCTGGCAGGCAATCAAGTATGCCGACGTTGCTATGTATCGTTCGAAAGAGTCGGGACGTAACCGCTGCACCCGCTTCACTGCGGAGATGTGGGAAAATGGTCAAATATAAATAATAAAGAGTTGTGTTGATAAGGAAACAAGAGAATACTGCTGCCGGTCAGTACAGAATCAGGAAACGCATTTCCAGGGTGAGAGCATGTCTGAATCAGCCAACTTCAGCTATCTGCAGAATATTCCGTTTTCCGAACTGGCCAGCAGCTACCTGAAAGCCCTGTTGGCGGCGGACCGGAACAGTGCCCAGCTGTTAATTACGGCTGCCCTGAATAGCGGTTTGTCCATTCGTGATCTGTACCTGGGAGTATTTCAGCCGGTGCAGCAAGAAGTCGGGCGGTTGTGGCTCCTCAATAGTGTTAGTGTTGCTGAGGAACATTTTTGTACCGCTGCTACCCAGACCATCATGTCTGAACTCTACCCGCACATAATCTCCGCACAGCGTTTGGGCAGAACCCTGGTTGCTGCCTGTGTCGGATCTGAACTCCATGAAATCGGTGTTCGCATGGTTGCCGATTTTTTTGAAATGGAAGGCTGGGACACCTATTATCTTGGAGCTGGCATTCCGCATGACCAGATTATAGCGGCCCTTGAACAGCGTAAACCTGACCTGGTTGCTCTTTCAGTTACCATGACGTACCATATCCCCAAGGCTTTAGAGCTGATTTCAGCTATTAGAAATACCTGTCCCGAGAATACTGTCCACATCATGGTCGGGGGAATCCCATTCAACAATTCGCCCGATCTTTGGCGTACCGTGGGCGCCGATGTATGGGCCACCGACGCTGAACAAGCTGTGCTGGTAGCGCAACAGCTGATACAGAAATGTGGTAAATAATCACCACTCAAAGGAATACATCATGTTACAGCAGCCGGCAGGAAAAGGATTTGTTGTTATCTGTGATGCCGTCGGCATCCTGGAACAGGTTATCCAGAATGACTATGAACTGTCACGCGATTTTTCCGCCGGGAGTTCCATCACCGGTATTTTCGATGAGGCTTGTCTTGAAAAGGTACTCCTCTTTCTGGATGCGGCTCGCTCGAAGACTTCTGTCTTTGACTGGGAACTGGTTATATCTCTGACAAGCGGTCCGGCAACGCTCCACTGTTCAGCCGTACATCTGAATGAGAAACTCATATTTGTCGGTGCCAGTTCTCGTGCGTCTGCTATTCAGGTGATCGAGGAGATGCTCAAGATAAATAACGAACAGACGAACCATCTGCGGATACTGATGAAAGATCTGCAGATCGCTTCCGCGCAACTTAAAGTTCGTGATGAGACCCTCTATGACCAGATGACCCATTTGAATAACGAACTTTCTGTCATGCAGCGTGAGCTGATGAAAAAAAATCATGAATTGGCTCACCTGAATCAGCAGAAGAATTATTTCCTTGGCATGGCGGCTCATGATCTCCGCTCGCCGCTGGGAACCATTGTCTCATATAGTGAATTTCTGTTGGATCAGGAACGAGTGCACACTGCAGAAGATGACCACAATCTTGTCGCCGTCATCAAGAAATCCAGTGAGTTTATGTTGGGTATTATTAACGATCTTTTGGATATATCCAAAATTGAGTCGGGCAATCTGAACCTGAAGTTGCTTCCGCTGAAGCTGAAGGAACTGATTTCAGACTGTCTTGAAAGTTATCGTGTGCTGGCAATCAAGAAAGGGATCAAGATTCTGGAAGTACATGATGGAACCCTGCCGGAAACGGTAGTCTGGGACAGATCTAAAATCGAGCAGGTGCTGAACAACCTTGTGGGCAATGCCATCAAGTTCAGCCATCCCGACAGTATCGTAATACTCCGGCTTTCCAGCGATGAGCATCTTCTGGTCATGCAGATAGAGGATCAGGGTGACGGGATGCCGGTCGAAATTCTCGAACAGTTATTCATCCCTTTCAGCACGGCCAGCAGAGTTGGTACTCATGGTGAAAAAGGAACCGGTCTCGGTCTTGCCATAGCCCGACGTATGGTCGAGGGTCATGCTGGCTCGATTCGAGCCGAAAATATACCGGAAGGGGGGACGCGCATGATCGTCAAGCTCCCGGTCGGAGGCCACTGATGCCGTTGCGCAGTGTTATGGTCGTGGATGACAATACAGATATGCTTCATGTCTATGCCCGTGTTCTGGCTCAAGAAGGGTTTGAAGTTTTTACTGCCGCCACCGGAAATGAATGTCTGGAACAGTTAGCCACCATTCATCCGGAGATTTTTTTGATGGATGTCGTACTTCCCGATTGGAATGGAATCGACTTGGTGCGGGAGATCAAGAGGCGGCCTGAACTTGCCAACAGTATGTTTGTCCTTCTGTCCGGTCTGTTAACGGATAGTGACCATAAAATCAAAGGACTTGAAGCCGGTGCTATGGATTATATGGCCCGTCCGATACCCAATAAGGAGCTGGTGGCAAAAGTAAAATCACTGATCAATGTTATGGATTATCAGGATTCTCTGCTGGAACTCAGCAAAGAGCTTGATCAGCGGGTTACGGAACGCACCCGAGAGCTTGAAGAAACGATCGCAACTCTGCAAAGGGAGATAGAAAACAGAACCAAACTGGAACAGCAGTTCCGTCAGGCGCAGAAGATGGAGGCGGTGGGTACTCTGGCTGGAGGCATCGCCCATGATTTTAATAACATTCTCCAGATTATTTCGGGAAATGCCTACTTTAGAAGCCGAAAAGATTCGGCACGTGGTGAACATTCGCCCGAGATAGACCAGATTCAGGAAGCGGTGGAGCGGGGGGCGAATCTGACGCAGGGGCTGTTGGCGTTCAGTCGAAAACAAACACTGAACATGCACCATCTCGATCTCAACAAGCTCATTTCTCAAAGTGTAAAGCTTGGTCGTCGTCTGGTGGAAGAGAGTGTTTCAATTTCAGCTGAACTCTGCTCGGATACATTGGTGGTGATGGCCGATGCAGGTCTGATCCAGCAGGTATTTTTCAATCTGATTACCAACGCTCGCGACGCCATGAAATCCAGCGGCACCATTACCGTTCGCACATCCCTTGAAATTATTGAGGATACGGTAGAGCACTTCTGTCTTGCTCTTCCAGGTCCGCCTCCACCAGGTAACTATGCTGTTATAAGGGTTACTGACACCGCTGGAGGAATTCCGAAAGAAATAATTGAGCACATTTTCGACCCGTTTTTTACTACCAAGGAAAATGGCAAAGGAACGGGACTCGGTCTTGCGATGATTCACGGTACCGTCGTGCAGCATCAGGGCTTCATTCTGGTATATATCGTCGCTGATGTCGGCACAACATTTTGTATCTATCTCCCTCATTACGCTGATGTCGATGCGCGTGATCATGTCCCTGTCTGTATGGACGTTGCGACAGAAAACTCAGAAAAACATACTATTCTGGTCGTTGAAGACGATAAAAATGTTCGCGATTTGGCAGAGATGGCTCTTTCCAACAGCGGTTATCGCGTGATGAGTGCTGAAAGCGGTAAACGTGCCGTAGAACTGTTCCGCAACCACCACGACACAATTTCACTGATTCTGATAGATGTTGTCATGCCTGAAATGAACGGACAGGAAGCGGTTCAGCGAATACGTGAAATTAACCCGGATATTCCCTGTATGTTCATGTCCGGGTACGGGGCGGACATTTCCAATCTTCATGATGGTCCTGAATATACTGCCGTTATGAGAAAACCGTTCAATCTGTCTGATTTGTTGGTAAAAATCAATGATATCTTAGAGCTGGCGCCACCGCCCCGAAACAGATAGCCTCAAAAATCCTACATTGAACAGGGGGTGGAAGAATGCCACGAATACTGCTTGTAGACGACAATGACGACTGGCGATCTCTTATTGAACGGCGATTGATTGCCAAAGGGCATACAGTGTTCAGTGCCGTAAATGGTGTAGAAGCTTTAAAGATACTGGAAAGCAGACAGGTAGATGTGATGATCACCGACGTGGTAATGCCGGATATGGACGGTTTTGAACTGTTTATGACACTGAGAGAAAAGCCGGATAGGCCCTGTGTTATCGTTATGTCGGGAGGTGCATATGGTCTGGATGGCGCCAATCTGTTGCATATGTCCCATCTCATGGGTGCCGAAAAGAACCTGTTGAAACCGTTTGGATTTGCCGATCTGGAAACCGCCATAGCTGAAGTCCTTGTGAATCGAAGCGTTATCCAGCCGGATACCGTATCTCCCCATAAAAGCCTTGAGCCGTAATTCAGTCGACGAATCATTCGAAATTTTAGAAAGAACCGGCGATAATAATTCAGATGTGCCGCTGAAAGCACTTGATTTGAAACTCATTGAAAAAGAATGGCTGACTCCCCCTCCGTGTACACCTGGATGGAAATCTTGTCCTGCTGTACGATTACATCCTTGAATTTCAGATTTTTGATATCGCATTTGAGGTAGACGTGATCCAGGAGCTTCATGCGGGTCAGGGCCTTGGCTGCGATCTGGCGGGATTGCTCCAACTGCTGGGTTACGTTCATGTTCAATTTTTCCTGAATCATGCCCCTGATGGTACCATGCAGAAACCAGGCAGCTGATGTAAGCAGCAGGCTCTGTGTTTGCAGGTCGAAGTCAACATCCTCAACAGAAAATACGTTGGTCTGCGGGTTAAAGACCGGCTTTGCCGTCAGATAGATGAGACCATCCAAAGAACCCTGAGTTACCAGTTTGACAACCAGCTTATCTCCATTCCCATACAGATCAAAATCTTTGATCACAACACTTTTACCATCAGAATCGAACTTCTTGTCCAGCAAAAGCGGCGCAGCAATGGCTCGCAGATCTTTGTAAAACAGGTCTGCGTTCAGAGCAATACGGAACGTTTTGTCGAACGAGTTGACCAGTTTAAGATTGGGAAGTGGTTGTAACGGTTGCGTAATCGGTTCTGGTCCGATGACCATTTCGGCGAATGTGTTGATGCCGATGCTCAATTTAACTCTGTTGTTCTGAGCATACAGCGGGAAAAGCATTACCTCGCGGGGAGTTAGTTTCAACCAGCTATTATACTTCTTGTCCAGCAGAATCGGAGCCTGAGCGGTGTTCCAGACCTTGGTGACCTGTGCTTTCAGAGGGAGCAATTCGTTGATCTTCTGAGCGACCAGATCTGAGACGATTTTCTGAACCGGATGCATAATTCCATCTACGATAGTACGTGGCTTAAACGACAGCGGTCCGACACCAACCTCTTCTGCCAGGAGGTCACTAACCCCCTGATAATAAACTTCAGTACGCAGACGCCAATCAGGCAGGACGCTGGCGGTTACCTTGAATTTCAGCTTTAGTGGCAGCGGCCTGGTTTCGAACATGCTGTAGCTTACCGACAGCGTAACCGGCAGGGTGATGTACAGAAAATTATCTGAAGCGCTCATTACGATGGGACCGTTACGCAGAACGTCCGCCGACAACCCTTTTGTCTTGGTAGCACCTTTATAGAGCTCTTTCCGGACGGTCAGATTGAGGATCTTGGCAAGCTCATCCGCTGACATTTCAATCGGAATGTTGAGTGTGGATGTCTCTTTATTGAGAACCGCTCGAAAAGCTTCGAGAGCAGGTTTTTCAGCAGTGACTGACGTATCGGCACATGAATTTGAAGAAGCTGCGAACAGCAGTGCTGTGACTAAAAAGAGGGTAAGTCCTGCAAGATAGTAGTTACTTCTCATCGTTGATCTGATCCTTTAATACGCCGCTGGTCTTAAAAGTTACAATACGTCGGGCTTCAATAGTCAACGCCTCACCGGTCTGCGGATTGCGGCCACGGCGGTCAGCTTTCTGCTTTACAACAAAGCTGCCGAAGCCCGATATTTTCAGGTTGTCACCAGATTCCAGGGTGCTTTTCATGATTGAAAAAACCGCCTCCACCATCTCGGCTGATTCTTTTTTCGTCAGACCGGTGCCTTCTTGAACCTTTTCAAATAAGTCTATTTTGGTCATAACCCCCCCTGCTTGATTAAATGTGACGGCATACTACATTTTCACTACATTTTTTTCCAGCACTTCCGGAACTATTTGAAGTTTTTTTCAATAAACCAATACTTGACATGGGTTATATATCTATTTATAAAACAACATTACATAGTATCGCTTAATCGTATGAGTCCGCACTATCGTCGCACAGACGATATACAACCCCAATCAGGAGGATAACATGCTGAAAAAAATGACTGTTACACTGGCGGTAACCACGTTGATCTGTACGACATCCCTGGCAGGAGCGGCAGAGCGGGCTACAAAAAAAGAAGCTGAAGCGATGGTCAAGAAGGCCGTTACCGCCTATAAAACCGGCGGAGAAAAATCTTTTACAGATTTTACTGCTCCCAGCAAGAAGTTTGTCAGCAAGGATCTCTATATCGTTGTGTATGATGTTACCGGTAAATGTGTTGCACACGGTCAAAACCCCAAGCAGGTCGGTAAAGAACTGATCGGAATGAAAGATCCTGATGGCAAAGCATTTGTTAAAGAACGAATTGAACTTGCCAAGTCTAAAGGTTCATTTTGGCAGGATTATAAATTTACCGATCCGTTGACCAAAAAAGTTCTTTCCAAACAGATGTACTGTGAAAAAGCCGATGACAAGAACATTATCTGTGGTGGTATTTACAAGGATTGATATTTCCAACGGAGGCATTTCATGACATCTCTTTTCGCACGCATGAACATGGCCAGCAAACTGTTCGTGTCGCCTCTGGTCTGTCTGCTGTTTATGCTCATTTCCGGGGCGGTCTCTCTCTGGGGTATGCGTATGCAGCAGGCCACCATAGAGGAGATGCACTCCGTCCGTTTTGCCAATTATGTCAAAGCTGGCTCGATTGATAGTGATACCTACAGCATTCATACTGATCTGTATCGCCTGATTACGCTGTCAAAAGTCGGATCCGATCAAAAAAAGATGGCCGAGGAAACCAAAGCGATTCAGTCCCAGCTATCCGAGGCACATAACAAGGTTAAAACTCTTTCCGGAGACGCTACGCTTACTGCTGAAGAAAAAAAGTTCATGATGGATATTTCGACGTCACTGACGGCCTATGCCAAGGATGCCAATGACATGCTTGATATGCTGGAATCGGATGTCAACGCAGCAACCATGTATATGGGCCAGGCTGATGACAAATTTGCGGCATTAAACAAAAAATTTACAGAATTCATGAAGCATGAAACAGCCATGAATGAGGCCGGCAGCGCGCGATCAATCAGCGCCGGCAAGCGGGTTCTGGTTGTTCTGGTTGGAGCGATTCTTTTCTCGCTTTTCGCCACAATCGCCCTCAGCTATCTGATCAACGGCATTATTATGGCCCCGATTCGTAGTACCGTTGAAGTTATCGAGGCTATGGCCAAGGGAGATCTCACCAAGCGTATCGACATCCACTCCTCTGATGAAATCGGTAATATGGCCCGTAATATGAATGAGTTCAGCGTTTCATTGCAGGATATTATCCTCTCGTTTGCCAACAACGCGCAGGAGTTAGCTTCGGCCTCGATAGAGTTAAGCAGCACGTCCGGTCAGATGGCTCAGGGAGCAGAGAGCCTGGCCTCACAGTCAGCCACGGTTGCAACAGCCAGTGAAGAGATGACCGCAACCAGCAGGGATATCGCCCAGAACTGTCAGCTGGCTGCTGATAGTTCACGCAGTGCAATGACCGCTGCAGAATCCGGTTCAGCGGTGGTTCACCAAACGGTCAATGTTATGAACAGGATTGCCGAACGCGTACAGGGTACTGCAGCGACCATCGCCGGTCTTGGCACCCGCAGCGATCAGATTGGCGCCATTATCGGCACAATTGAAGATATCGCCGATCAGACCAATCTGCTGGCGCTTAATGCCGCCATTGAGGCTGCCAGAGCTGGTGAACAGGGGAGGGGCTTTGCCGTTGTTGCCGATGAAGTACGCGCTCTGGCTGAAAGAACCACCAGGGCGACACGTGAAATCGGCGAAATGATCAAATCCATACAGAATGAGACACGCAATGCCGTTGCAGAAATGGAAGCCGGCGTTCATGACGTCCAGCAGGGTACTGATGAAGCCAGTCGGTCCGGTGCTGCCATACGCCAGATACGCGATCAGATAGAAGCGGTTGACCATCAGGTCAATCAGATTGCAACTGCAGCAGAAGAACAGACGGCTACAACAAGTGAAATATCCGCGAACATGCATCAGATAACGGATGTTGTTCATCAAACATCGCGCGGCGCACAAGAATCGGCTGTTGCCGCCACACGCCTCTCTACATTGGCAACCGAGCTTCAGCGGGTTGTCTCACGTTTTAGAATCAGCTGATTAATGAATGACCGCTTTGCCAGCTGAAAGGAGTCCAGCATGTGGGGAAAACGGAAACTTATCATAAAGGCGGCAGCAGGCATCTTCAAGTTGGCGATGGTAGAAGCCGGTTCGGCATGTATTTCGGTGTATAACTCGGGCTTGAACCTGATCCGCCAGAGTCGCGGAAGTGAGGCACAAACCAAAAAAGCCGAACTGGAACGCTCAATGCGTGCATCCAAAGGGAAAATACTTGCTCTCACGTATGAAATAGGGAAAGAGGGTGTTCGCCTGAAGTGGTACAGCATGCTGCGCAGTCGTCAAAAATGACCCCTTTTATCATGACAAAAGCATTTGAAACAGAGAGCAACTGAGCATTACAAAGAAAAATGCAGGTTGCAACAAAAACACCATTCACTTATCCGGTTAATCCTGGTGTTGATGTAACTGTTTGGTTTCTCAGTTTCTCAGTTGCTCTGTGGTTCGTGAACTGCCGTTTTTAGGTTTACACCTTGATACTCAAGGCCCCATCAACGAGAGTTACCTGTAACGTCCCGCCATCTCCGACACTCCCGCCGATTATAGCCCGTGCCACGCGTGTTTCAAGCTCGCGCTGCAGATAGCGCTTGAGCGGGCGGGCCCCGTACACCGGATCATAGCCGGCCTTCGCAACAAAGCGGAGCGCTTCGTCGGTAATTTCAAGTGTTATACGCTGTTCTTTCAAGCGATACTTGAGCTGTTCAGCCAGCAGGGCTGTGATCTTCATGACTTCAGCGATCTGCAGTGGCTTGAAGAGTACGATATCATCTACCCGGTTCAGGAATTCGGGACGAAAACCGCTCTTGAGTTCACTCATAACACTCTGGCGGGCATCTTCCCTGATCTCACCAGTGGCTGTAATTCCTTCCAGCAGATACGCTGAGCCGATATTTGAGGTCATGATGATAACCGTATTTTTGAAGTTAACCGTGCGCCCATGACTATCGGTGACGCGCCCGTCATCCAGAATCTGCAATAATATATTAAAGACATCCGGGTGTGCTTTTTCAATTTCGTCAAATAACAGCACGCTGTACGGTTTACGTCTGACCGCCTCGGAAAGCTGCCCCCCCTCCTCATACCCGACATATCCGGGAGGCGCCCCGATCAGGCGCGATACAGCAAACTTCTCCATATACTCCGACATATCAATGCGAATCATATTCTCTTCCGAATCAAAGAGCGCTTCGGCCAGAGTACGAGCCAACTCTGTTTTACCGACTCCGGTCGGTCCGAGAAAGATGAAAGAGCCGATCGGACGACGGGGGTCCTTGATTCCGGAACGGGCCCGCAGAACGGCATCTGATACCAACTGCACCGCTTCATCCTGGCCAATCACACGCTGATGCAGAATATCCTCCAGCCGCAGCAATTTTTCGCGTTCACCCTCGACCAGCCGCAGTACCGGAATGCCGGTCCAGTGCGCGACAATCTCGGCAATCTCGTCCTCGGTGACCTCTTCGCGCAGCAGTTTCTGACCGCCGCGCTTCTCGTTCAGGGTACCCTCATCGCTTTTCAGGGCGTTTTCCAGACCGGGCAGTTCCGAATATTTAAGCCGTGAAGCCTGCTCCAGATTACCGGCCCGTTCAGCCTGCTCAATTTCGCGACGGATTTTTTCAATCTGTTCGCGCAGCCCCTGAACGCGCAGGATGGCGTTCTTTTCGGCATCGTACTGGGCCCGCATGGCGTTGGCTTTTTCACGGTCATCGGCCAGATCTTTGCGCAGCGCTTCAAGCCGGTCCAGACTGGCTTTGTCCTTCTCTTTTTTGAGGGCGACCTCTTCGATCTCCAGCTGCATGACCCGCCGCGAAATTGTATCCAACTCAGAAGGCAGAGAGTCGATCTCGGTGCGCAACATGGCACAGGCTTCATCGACCAGATCGATCGCTTTATCCGGCAGGAAACGTTCGGTTATATAACGATTGGAAAGCGTGGCAGCCGCTACCAGGGCGTTATCCTGAATCCTGACGCCGTGATGAACCTCAAAGCGCTCGCGCAAGCCTCGCAGGATGGAAACGGTATCCTCCACGGTCGGCTGCTCGACCAGTACCGGTTGAAAACGGCGCTCCAGAGCGGGATCTTTTTCGATATGCTGACGGTATTCGTCCAGTGTAGTGGCGCCGATGCAGTGCAGCTCACCACGAGCCAGCATCGGTTTCAGCATGTTGCCGGCATCCATGGAGCCTTCCGCTTTACCAGCTCCAACGATGGTATGCAGCTCATCAATAAAGAGGATGATGCGCCCTTCGGCCTCCTTTATCTCGTTCAGAACCGCCTTCAGGCGTTCCTCAAATTCGCCGCGATACTTGGCGCCAGCCACCAAAGAGCCCATATCCAGGGCAAAGACGGTCTTATCTTTCAAGCCCTCCGGCACGTCACCCCGTACGATACGTTGGGCCAGACCTTCAACGATGGCGGTTTTGCCGACACCCGGTTCACCGATCAGCACCGGATTATTCTTGGTCTTACGCGACAGTACCCGGATCACGCGACGTACCTCGTCATCCCGGCCGATGACCGGATCAAGCTTGTCGTTTCTGGCCATCTTGACCAGATCGCGGCCATACTTTTCAAGTGCCTCATAGGTCGCTTCTGGGTTGGCACTCTGCACACGCTGACTGCCGCGCACCTCGGTCAGGCTTTTCAGAAAACGCTCATGCGTGATGCCGGCCTGCTTGAGGATCCGCCCGGAAGGCACTTTCTCCCCTTCTGCCAGCAGCGCCATAAAGAGATGCTCAACCGAAACATACTCGTCCTTCAGCCGTTTGGCCTCGGCCTCGGCCGCTACCAGAATCCGGGAAAGGCGCTGGGAAACATAGATCTTGCCCGCCTCCGTACCGGGGCCGGAGACACGCGCCTTGCGATCCAGTTCGGCTTCAACCTCTTGTTTAAAACGTTCCGGTCGTATATCCATGCGCTCAAGTAGACGCGGCACCAGACCATCAGGCTGATCAAGCAGTGCCCAGAGCAGATGCTCGCCATCCACCTCGACATGCCCGAAGGCAACAGCCTTGTTCTGAGCCTCGGTAAAAGCTTCCTGGGATTTCTGAGTCAATCGATTGAAGTCCATAACGCCACCTTCTTGTTTACAAAATGAGATCCTGTTTATGAGGTAAGCATGCTGCCCGCGAATGTCAAGCGGGGAGGGGAGCTTTATCCACTAAGCTCAACTCAGACACGGTCATATCCGCTCTGTTTACAGGAGCTGATTTGCCGTCCTGGCCGCTTCGTTCTTGACTTTCCCCCCTTCCTTTGGCAGTATGGCCGGCCATGAGAAAGCTAACCAGACAGATATATATTGGAAATATTGCAGTTGGCGGCGACGCTCCCTGTTCGGTGCAGTCAATGTGCTGCACGGATACGCGTGATGTCGCCGCTACGATTGCCCAGATTGAGGGCTTGGCAGGGGTAGGGTGCGAGATTGTTCGCTGTGCCGTGCCGGACATGGACGCTGCCGTGGCATTGGGGCAGATCAAGCAGCAGAGCCCGATTCCCGTTATTGCGGATATTCATTTCGATTATAAGCTGGCCCTGCGGGTGCTGGAAGGGGGCATCGACGGCTTACGTCTCAATCCCGGTAATATCGGCGAAAAATGGAAAGTTGCGGAAGTTGTTAAATCTGCAGCCGAGCGTCGCGTGCCGATCCGCATCGGCGTCAATGCCGGTTCGCTGGAAAAGGAACTGCTGGAACGCTATGGCCATCCCTCTGCTGAAGCGATGGTTGAATCCGCCCTCGGGCATATCCGTATACTTGAAGAGCTGAAGTACCAGGAGATCAAAGTATCACTGAAGGCTTCTGACGTCATGAAGACAGTCCAGGCCTATACGCTTCTTTCCAATCACGTCGATTATCCAATGCATATCGGCATCACTGAGGCCGGAACAACTTTTTCCGGTACGATCAAGTCCTCGGTCGGCCTGGGTATTCTGCTGGCGGCCGGCATCGGTGATACCATGCGCGTCTCTTTGACCGGCGATCCGCAGGATGAGGTCAGGGTAGGGTACGAAATTCTGAAAAGCCTCGGCCTGCGTCAACGCGGTGTCAACTTTGTCTCCTGTCCGACCTGCGGTCGCTGTCAGATCGATCTGATCAAGGTGGCTGAAGAGGTCGAAAAACGGCTGCAGGGGGTTGACAAGCGTATTACCGTTGCAGTGATGGGGTGTGCTGTCAATGGCCCCGGAGAGGCACGCGAGGCCGATGTCGGAATTGCCGGCGGTAAAGGGGAGGGGCTGATTTTCCGGCATGGTGAAATTGTCCGTAAAGTCCCCGAAGACAAACTGGCCGAAGCCCTATTGGAAGAAATAGAAAAACTTTGAGGTGACAATGCGTTACAGTCGTTATTTTATACCAACGGTTAAAGAAACACCATCGGACGCCGAGGTGGTTTCTCACCAGCTGATGTTACGGGCCGGCATGATTCGCAAGCTGGCGGCCGGCATCTATAATTACCTGCCGTTGGGATTACGCTCGATCCGCAAGTTCGAAAATATCGTTCGAGAAGAGATGAACCGGGCCGAAGCGATTGAGATGCTGATGCCAGGTGTGCAGCCGGCCGAACTGTGGCAGGAGTCAGGGCGCTGGACGTTTTACGGCAAGGAACTCTTGCGCTTTAAAGACCGTAAAGACGCTGAATTCTGCATGGGACCGACTCATGAAGAGGTGATTACCGATATGGTGCGGCGCGAGATCAAGAGCTATCGCCAAATGCCGGTCAATTTTTATCAGATCCAGACCAAGTTCCGTGATGAAATTCGTCCCCGCTTCGGCTTGATGCGCGGCCGTGAATTCATCATGAAGGATGCCTATTCATTCGATGTTGACAGCAGTGCGGCTGATAGTTCCTACGACCGGATGTATCAAGCCTATATGCGCATCTTTACGCGCTGCGGCCTGAATTTCCGTGCGGTCGAGGCCGATACCGGCAGTATCGGCGGTTCTTCTTCGCATGAGTTTATGGTGCTGGCCGAATCCGGTGAGGATGCCATTGTTTCCTGCAATGCTTGCAGCTACGCTGCCAATGTTGAAAAAGCCGAATCGGCTCAGCTGCCGGTTGGCACTGAAACCGGACTCCTGCAACTTCAGGAGATAGCGACACCGGAGATGAAGACAATCGCTGACGTGGCTGCATTTTTAGGTGTTGCAACGGAAACTACCGTCAAGACACTCGTCTATGCTCATGAAAATGGCGAAATCGTTATGGCGCTTGTACGTGGCGACCACGAATTGAATGAAATCAAACTCAAGAACCACCTCGGGTGGGACGATATCCAGATGGCATCCGAAGAGCAGATTCGGTCCTGTACCGGCTCACCGATCGGTTTTCTGGGACCGTGTGATCTGAAACAAAAGATTAAAGTAATAGCTGATAACGTCCTCAAAAATATGGTTAATGTAGTTATCGGTGCCAATCAAAAAGACCTGCACTTTACGAATGCCAATTGCGGACGTGATTTTACCGTTGATATCTTTACAGACATTCGCAGCGTCGTGGCCGGAGATCCCTGTCCGCGCTGTGCTGACGGCAAACTTGAGATGTGGCGCGGGATCGAAGTCGGGCATGTTTTTAAACTTGGTACAAAATATTCAAAAGCGCTCAGTGCGACCTATCTGGACCCGGACGGCAAAGAGCAGGTTATCTTCATGGGGTGCTACGGCATTGGTATAGGGCGTACCGTTGCAGCCGCCATAGAACAGAACCACGATGAAAACGGCATTATTTTTCCGATACCGATAGCGCCGTTTCACTGTTCTCTGGTCGCTATCAATAACACCAAGGATGCGGTCGTTATGGCGGCATCCGAGGATATTTGCAAACAGCTTGAAAATGTGGGCATTGAAGTGCTGTTCGATGATCGCGACGAGCGTCCCGGCGTCAAGTTCAAAGACAACGATCTGATCGGCATCCCGTTACGGCTTGTCGTCGGCAGCAAGAGTCTTGCTGAAGGAAAGGTTGAGCTTAAAATCCGTGCCACTGGTGAAGTGCACACTTTGTCGATTAGCGATGCTGTCAGCATGATACAACAGCTGGTGAAGGGCGCTCTTGAGCGTGATTAACTGAACGGGGAAGCCATGCAGTCACATTTGATCTGGGAACCAGAGCGGGAGTGCATGCCGCGCGAAGAGCTTGAGCAGTTTCAACTCGAGCGACTACAGGCGACTCTTAATCGTGCCTACAAAAACGTAGCCTGTTACCGTACAAAATTTAATTCACTCGGTATCGTGCCGGAAGATGTGACCTCGTTGTCTGATCTTTCTCAGCTTCCGTTTACCACAAAAGAAGACCTGCGCCTGAATTACCCGTACGGCATGTTCGCCGTGCCGCTGCGCGAAGTAGTCAGAATTCATTCTTCATCCGGCACAACCGGCAAACCGACCGTCGTCGGCTATACAAAAAATGATCTCAAGCTCTGGTCGAATCTGGTGGCACGCGTGATGACCGCTGCCGGCGTGACTCATGATGATGTCGTGCAGATCGCTTTTGGTTACGGCATGTTTACCGGTGCTTTCGGCCTGCATTACGGCACAGAGACGATCGGCGGCGCCGTTATTCCGATGAGCGGCGGCAATACCGATAAACAGATCCTGATTATGCAGGATTACAAGTCGTCTGTATTGGTCTGCACCCCCAGTTATGCGGTTACCATAGCCGAACGTATTGAAAAACAGGGCATCGATCCACATTCTTTGGCACTCAGGATCGGCCTTTTTGGTGGCGAACCATGGTCGGAAGCGATGCGCAGTGACATTGAATCGCGCCTGTTGATCAGCGCCACCGACAACTACGGTCTTTCTGAAGTAGTCGGTCCGGGAGTAGCCGGTGAATGTCAGCACAAAAACGGCATGCACATCGCCGAGGACGCTTTCATCGCTGAAATCATTGATCCCGAAACCTGCCAGGTGTTACCCCCCGGCAGCATCGGTGAACTGGTTCTGACCACCATCTCCAAAGAGGCTTATCCGATGATCCGCTATCGAACACGGGACATTACCAGCCTTGATTATGCAACCTGCAGCTGCGGTCGTACGATGGTGCGGATGAAAAAAACCCTGGGCCGTACGGATGATATGCTGATTATCAAAGGGGTTAACGTATTCCCCTCTCAAATTGAAGAGGTTCTGGTTGCCATCGAAGGGTGCGAACCACACTATCAATTGATCGTTGATCGCAAAGGGACGTTGGATGTTCTCGAAGTCTGTATTGAAGTTCGCGAAAATATCTTCTTTGATGAGATGAAAAAGCAGCGCGCTTTTCTGGATATGGTCGGCAAGCGGATCGACTCTGTTTTGGGGGTCGGCGTGACCGTCAGACTGGTCGAACCGAACAGTCTGGAACGGCACGAAGGCAAAGCCTCACGTGTCATTGACAGGCGGATTTTATAATCGCTCTCGAAGGATTGATTGAACTTCCAAGCCGCTCGCCAGCTTTGATGCTGAGTGGGCGGCTTTTATATTTGTAAAGAGTTTACATCGAATGTACGCTATACAGAAACACATTGAGAATACTGCCAAAACGGCACATCCAGTAGCAGAAGGAACCCTATGAATATTAGAAGACTGTCGGCCGGAGATATCATTGAAGCCCGTTGTACAAAGTGCCGTGAAGTACTTAACCATAGAATCGTGGCCATGGTTGATGAAAAAGTGGTCCGGGTTGAATGCAATACCTGCAAAGGCACACATAACTATTATCCGCCGCCATCGGTAAAAAGCCCGAAAAAAGTTGTCGTAAAAGCTCCGGCAGTCCCACGGGTGCCAAAAAAAGATCCGGCAGAGGCAGATCGCGAAGAGTGGTTGTCGCTACAGGAAGCCATGGAAACCGAAACCGCATTTACCTACGACATGAACGGCAGATACCGTGTCAAACACCTCATTCAGCACCCTGTCTTTGGCGTTGGCATTGTCAAGGTCGTAATCGTACCCAACAAAATGCAGGTTCTCTTTAAAGATGGCACGAAATTACTGCGCTGCCAGAAAGTTTAAACCCGCACATCAATTCCCAAATTCTCACCCAAGACCAAGTTCATATATTATGTCAAGTACACGATGTGCTGTGTACTTGACATAATATATCTTATGAGACATTTTGATGTGAATGTATAATTAACTTGCATTTTCAAGGCACTATCAGTAATGTACCGAAGTTCGATCCAAATGAACCATCTTGAGGAGCTGTATCACGTATGAGTAAAGAAGAAGCCATTGAAGTTGAAGGTACCGTTGTTGAACCGTTGCCAAACGCAATGTTTCGCGTCAGACTTGAAAACGATCATGTCGTTTTGGCACATATTTCCGGCAAGATGCGCAAATATTTCATCAAAATCCTCCCCGGAGACAAGGTAACCGTAGAACTTTCTCCCTATGACCTTACCCGTGGACGTATTACTTACCGCGCTAAATAGGCCGCTGCATATCTGATTGAATACAACAGGCCCGTCCGTTATGGAGGGCTTGTTCTCGTTTCATAAATGTTCACACTATCGCACTTGGAGGATGTATGTACAGCGTAGCAGATTTGAAAAAAGGGCTTAAAATTACACTTGATGGTGATCCGTACCTGGTTGTCGCGTTTGATTTTGTCAAACCGGGCAAAGGTCAGGCGCTGTATCGTACCAAAATGCGTAACATGATCAACGGAACTCTGCTTGACCGCACGTACCGTTCCGGTGAGACATTCGAGCCGGCCAACCTGGAAGACCGCTCGATGGAATTCCTCTACAAGGAAGGCTCACACTATACGTTTATGGATCAGCAGACCTATGAACAGGTCATCATGGAAGAGGATGCCATGGGAGATGCCAAGAACTTCCTGCTTGAAAACCTGAAGGTCGATGTCATGCTGTTCGGTGAAAAGGCGATTGGCGTCAGTCTGCCAAATTTTGTTAATCTGCGCGTCATTGCAACCGAGCAGTGGGCCAAAGGTGATACCAGTGGTAATGACTCAAAACCTGCTACAGTTGAGACCGGCTACGTTCTGCGTGTACCCCCTTTTATTGAAGAAGGTGAACTGATCGTTATCGATACGCGTAACGGTGAGTACTCTACTCGCGTCAAAGGGTAATACGTGAAAAGTGACCTGCTGCATCTGCGGGCGCATGTTATAAAATCGATACGTGATTTTTTTTGGGAGCGGGGGTTTCTTGAAGTGGAAACCCCCCTTCTTATTCCTGCCAACGCTCCTGAAGAGTATATTGACCCTATATTCGCCTTCCCCGGTCTCCAGCTGCAAACTTCACCGGAAATCTGTATGAAACGACTCCTCGCGCGTGGGCATTCCAAGATATTCCAGATATCACACTGCTGGCGCTCCGAAGAGCGCGGCTTACGACATCTGTCTGAATTTACGATGTTGGAATGGTATCGATCCGAGAGTGACTATACCGCTCTGATGAATGACTGCCGCGAACTGCTGCAGAGGGTTGCGCAGCTTTCTTGCCCGCATGCGAACTTTTTTACCCGTAATTCTGTAAAAATCAGTCCGACGCATCCCTGGCAGCATATAAGCGTCCAGGAGGCGTTTTTACGCTTTGGACAGGTTGACGTCTTGGATTGTCTTGAAAACGGCCTTTACGAGGAAATACTGACGTCGGTTATAGAGCCGGCCCTGACCGATTGTAATGCGCCAGTTATTCTGATGGATTATCCGACGGAGTTGGCCGCTTTGGCTCGCACAAAGCCTGGAAGCCCGCAGCTTGCTGAGCGGTTTGAGTTGTATGTCGGAGGGTTGGAGCTGGCCAACGGGTTCAGTGAGTTGAACGATCCGGTTGAACAGCGCAGACGCTTTGAGGCTGCCAACCGTATGCGCCGTCACATCGGGAAAGAAAGTTTGCCTTTACCGGAGCCATTTCTGGAAGAATTGTCCGGCATGCCGCCATCGGCCGGAATTGCACTGGGGGTTGATCGTCTTGTGATGTTGACGGCCGACGTCGAGAGCATTGACGAGGTGGTTGCCTTTACTCCGGAAGAGTTGTGATGTCCCGGTATGTCACCCGTTCGCCGGTGTAGGTACGAAGATAGAGCAGATCGCCATCCCGTTCCATCTGATCCGGTAGAATCGCCACCTTCCCCTTCCCTCCCGGCAGATCGATAACATAATGCGGCACCGCAAGTCCTGAAACGTGGCCGCGCAGGGCGCGCATGATTTCAAGTCCGCTCCTGACCGATGTTCGAAAATGGGCGGTTCCTTGCACCAAGTCCATCTGATGCAGATAATACGGTCTCACGCGGATCCGCAGGAGGCCGGTCATTAATGCGCGCATGGTTTCAATCGAATCGTTAACATCTCGCAATAACACGGTTTGGTTACCAAGCTGTATGCCGGCATTCGCCAAAAGTGCGCAGGCTTGACCGGATTCGTCAGTGATTTCTGCCGGGTGATTGAAATGGGTATTTATGTACAGCGGGTGAAACTGCTGGAGAAGATTGCAAAGTTGCGGAGTAACCCTCTCCGGCAAGGTAACCGGCACGCGACTGCCGATGCGGATAATGGTAACGTGCGGAATGGCCCGCAGCCCGCTGAGAACCGTATGGAGCGCCGCATCATCCAGCATGAGCGGATCACCGCCTGAAAGGATAACGTCATGGATGGCGGGATGAGCGGCAATGTATTCCAAAGCCCGCTGTAATTCGTGTCGATCCATAGGTGCATCGCCGGAACCGACCAGGCGTTTACGCATGCAAAAGCGGCAGTAGACCGGACAGCGCCGTGAAACCAGCAACACCGCCCGATCAGGATAGCGGTGTATCAGTCCCGGCACCGGACTTAATGAGTTTTCGTGTAACGGATCAGGGCACTGGTGCTCATCTTCAAGTTCGCGTACATCCGGCATACATTGACGCCAGATGGCGTCACCATGCTGCTGAATCAGACTGGCGTAATAGTTCGATATTCGTACGGGATAGCGCGCTGATACAAGATTTTGATTGGAGTTTGATTTATAATTATAGTTGTTATTATAAATTGTTGTACTTGATGACTTAAAGTAGTGCATTATGTTATTCCTGTGTGACGTGCGACAATTTTTATCAGCAACTGTCGGGCTATCTGCCATGTTTTGTATTGAAAATAATAAGCTTTTATGAAATACACAACGGTAATTTCGCATAAAATGCTGTACAGTCAGGATTTTTTCACTGAAACGGTCATTTCCTCTGGTTAGCCACTATGTATTCCAACTATTTCGGATTCAATGAAAAACCATTCACGCTGACCCCAAATCCGCGCTTTATCTATTTGAGCAAGAGCCACAAGGACGCCTTCGCGCACCTCCTGTACGGCATCAACAATCATTATGGATTTATAGAGCTGATTGGAGAAGTTGGTACCGGTAAGACGACCGTACTGCGGACGCTGCTCGGCCAGTTACACGAAGACAGCTACCGTTGTGCCCTGATCTTCAACCCATGCCTGTCAGGTGTCGAACTGCTCCGTAGCATCAACCACGAGTTTGGTCTGCCGGCACAGACAGAATTTGCCAATGAGCTTCTGGCCGAGCTCAACCGCTTTTTACTGGCTGAAAATTCCCGGGGCGTAACCGTTGTACTGGTTATTGACGAGGCCCAGAATCTTCAACCGGTGGTGCTTGAGCAGCTTCGTCTTATTTCCAACCTGGAAACCGAGAATGACAAGCTGATTCAAATTGTTCTGGCAGGTCAGCCAGAGCTTGAATCTCTTCTGGCGAAGCCTGAGTTGCGCCAGCTTAATCAACGCATCGCGGTACGCTATAAACTGAAGCCAATGAGTTCGGAGGAAACCAACTCGTATATCGGACATCGGATGACGGTAGCCGGCGAAACCGGCGGTGTTTCGTTTAGCCGGAATGCCATCAGACTGGTACATCTCTTGTCCGGCGGCACGCCCCGTGAAATCAACAACCTCTGCGACCGGGCACTTTTGATCGCTTACGGAGATGAACAACGGACGGTCACACCAGAATTCATCGCACGGGCCCGACGGGAAATCCAGTATCTGCCTCGTAAAAAAATGCGGGCACGCATTCTGATTGCGGCAATTGTTCTGATACTGGTTGCAGGGATTGCAACACAGATCTCCACGTTTGATTTCATGGCATGGCGCTTGTACCACCCCCCGGCTGCTGACACGGTACATGAAGCTAAAGCCAGACAAGAGAATTCTCACAGCGGAACTGATCAACAACGCTACCGGATGCTTGAGCAGGAACTGCAGGCGTATGATCAGAACGATGTCCATCTGAGGGCCTTCAACACCTTGATAGCCTACTGGGGAGCTCCTCCCGTTACACACACTTCTCGAGAGCTCACCGTTCCGAAGCAGTTCACGAAGCTTGCAAAGAAAAGAAATTTACACGTTACCGCCTATAAAGGCTCGCTGGAGCAGGCCATCCGTTTTGGAATGCCGATTCTGGTTGAAACCAGGGTCACCGGCACGCAGAAGAACTACTGTCTGGCGGTGACACCTGCAAAAAATAATTCGTGTTTCATATCACCAACTCTTTTTAACCGGAATTCACTCAGCCTGAGCGACCTTCAACTCCTGGTCAGCGGTACTTTCTATCTGGTGTGGCACAATTCGGGACAACTACCGGATATGATTACTGCAGACTCATCTGTATATATGATTAAAAAATTACAACTATTGCTCACACAGGCCGGCAGTTTTCACGGCGCTGTTGATGGTATGTATGGTCTTTCAACAGCCCAGGCGATACGTGACTTTCAGCAGACTACCGGTATCGCACCCGATGAAAGCGTGGGAGAACTTACGCTGGCTGTTCTCTCACACTACGGACGCACTCAAAAAACACCATCTCCTGCATCATCCGGACAAACACCATGAGTTCAATTCTGAAGGCACTTAAAAAGTTGGAAGAGGAAAAAGCGGTCCGCCGTCCCGGAGTCGTATCACTCGATGCAGTTATTATGCACCCTGATGCAACCAAACCACGCTCATCTCCGGTCATCATGGTAGTTGTCGCCATGCTCATTTTTGGCGGCGGATCGGTGGCTACCTATTTCATCATGATGCGGTTGATGCCCCCGCAGCAGATTGTTTACGGAACAAAACCGGGTAAAGAGAAACCGCTTCCAGCACCTGTACCAGCAGCAATCCGCTCTGGCGCCTTATCAACTCCATCCACTCTTCCGACCGAAATTTTGCCGGAAGAGGTAGTTGTCGTACCGTCACAGCCATCGACCACAAGACAGAATGTAAAAACGCTGCCGATGCAACGTCCGGCAGTTTCCCAGCCAGCCCCGCCCAGGGTGGTGCAACAGGCGGCGCCTTTGAAACCGGCAACCGGCCAGCCACCACCGTCTCAGCTGCAGCATCAGCCGGTTGCCCCCCTCCCCTCCGCCATATCTGTCGGCAAAGCAGCAGCTCCGCGTCTCAGAGTAAATGGAATTGCGTTTCAGAAAGGAAGCTCTGACAACATGGCCATTATCAATGGAACGCCGGCCTCCAACGGTTCAACAGTTGAGGGTGCAACGGTGGAGGAAATTCTGAAGGATCGGGTCAGATTCAGCTTTCATGGGGAAACCATCGAGATACCGTTGGGACAGTCAAACCGGTAGTAGGATCACACTCAGCGGGTAATGACCTTAATAAAGCGGACCAGATAATCGATACCTGACCAAATGGTCAGGACGGTGGCAATCCAGAGAAAAAACATCCCGATATGGTGCATGTTCACGGTCAAGAGCGGGTGTGCAATTCCGAAGAACCATGAGTAATCGTAGTGCAGTATCAGACCGAGTATGGCCACGATCTGGAATATCGTCTTGAATTTTCCCAGGTCGCTGGCCGGAATGACAATTCCTTCACTCGAAGCAATCCCCCGCAAACCGGTAATAATAATCTCACGCCCCAAAATAACCAGCACCATCCAGGCCGGAACGCGATCAAACGGCAAAATCATGATCATGGCGGCCATAACGATCAGTTTATCGGCGATCGGATCCAGAAATTTGCCGAACACGGTTACGATGCCCATACGGCGGGCCAGATAGCCGTCCAGCCAGTCGGTAATGGATGCAATGGCAAAGACCGCCGCTGCCCAGAAGCCGGCATCGCGTGAAGGTGACAGCAGCAGTGTTGCCAGGAGCGGAATGGCAGCGATCCGCATCATCGTGAGAACATTGGGGATATTGAGGATCTGGTTGGGGCGGGTAGTCGTCATCAGATTCCACTTGACTGATACGACTGCATATAGGCCAGCACGCGGTTAACGTACGTGCGTGTCTCGTTGAAGGGAGGAATGCCGCCATATCTGGCAACATTGTTCAGTCCGGCGTTATAGGCAGCCAGCGCCAGAGACACATCGCCTTTAAAGGTATCCAGCAGAAAACGGAGATATTTCACGCCACCTTCCACATTATCTTTCGGATTGAAGCGGTCGGCAACCTTGAGCGATTTGGCCGTCTGGGGCATCAACTGCATCAGGCCACTGGCCCCTTTGTGGGAGAGCGCATTCGGGTTGTAGCCGGATTCGGCATGAATAACAGCCTTTACCAGCGAAGCATTTACGCCATATTTTTGTGAACAGTCCTTGATGAGCTGCTCATACTCGGCCGGGTTGACGGAACCGGCATATTTTAGTTTCGTACGCAGCTCACGGTCTTTTTTCAAGTCCCGCATGAATACCTTAAAACGTTTATCGGTGGGTGCGTCAGTAAAATGAACAATGCCTTCATCATCTTCATAGCGATAGATATCAGCGTTCGCCAGAGTGCTGACGACACAGAGACAGATCAGCAACGAACAGGAGAGTGCTCTTTTCAGCAGATATGGAGAGACGTCACAAGGCATGCCTCCAATAATCCTAAAAGAGGTCGATTTGTCAAGAGTTATTCTGATTGTATGAATCTGCTTCATTTACAGAAATCATGCTCTACGATCTGATCCGTACCCTTTTCCTCTCTACTTATCCGGTTAGAACAGTGCCTTATACAAAGTTGCAAACAAGCTCCCATCAAATATGTACACTATCAAAGCAGAATCAGGCTGCCAATAAAAAATATAATATCTCACTAGTGTCCGGAATAATTGAGTTTGTACTTCTGTAACAGCCCAAGTTCTTTGAAAAATATCAAAATTGTGCATGTCGTCGATTTCAAACGACTCTGAAGTCTGGCATCCTCCCCTGAAAA
>Ga0172367_10002168_pt1 | contig 27308 bp, 25 predicted proteins | sample Lak10m_FD_114542 | JGI IMG/M metagenome (GOLD analysis project Ga0172367, IMG submission 114542) | Freshwater microbial communities from Kabuno Bay, South-Kivu, Congo - kab_022012_10m | ecosystem: Environmental > Aquatic > Freshwater > Lake | place: Democratic Republic of the Congo: South-Kivu...
CTTGTACCGCTAGAACCACTTGTACCGCTAGAACCACTTGTACCGCTTGAACCACTTGTACCGCTAGAACCACTTGTACCGCTGGAACCGCTTGTACCGCTAGAACCACTTGTTCCGCTTGAACCGCTTGAACCACTGGTTCCAGATGAACCGCTTGTTCCGCTACTACCACTTGTACCAGCAAAACCCGATGTTCCATCTATGCCTGAAGAACCACTCGTTCCAGACGTACCATTTTTTACTTGGAATGCTGTATAGCTCATGATATTTTATTATTATATTTTACACTTTTATTCTTGTATATGTGATAAACATATATTTGTTTAACTAATTATTATACCTCTATATCTTAATATATTTCCAGTTGTTGTTGATGTTGCTATTAGTATTGGTTTAGATATTTGAGTTATAGTAGATGGTTCAGTTGATGTTATTGCACCAAGTGTCGTTGGGGATAAAAAATAAACAACACCAATTGTTAAACCGCTTAAACCAGTAACTTTTCCTTCAAACACCACATCAAAAGAATCGCCATTTACTAATTGTATAATACCAAAGACTTCTGCATTTTGTGGCGAATCTGCTAAAGCTTTATACCATATTCCAGTATCAAATCTAACAACATCTCCTATTACAAAACCATGTGATACTTGAGTATAAGTTTCATATAAAGAATACGAACTACCTATACCACTTGTACCAGAAGAACCGCTTGTTCCGCTTGTTCCTGAACTTCCAGAAGTGCCTGACGTTCCACTTGATCCAGAGGTTCCATCTGCTCCAGAAGATCCTGAAGTTCCATCTGCTCCAGAAGATCCTGAAGTTCCATCAATTCCTGAACTTCCACTTGTACCAGAAGAACCGCTTGTTCCGCTTGTTCCTGAACTTCCAGAAGTGCCTGACGTTCCACTTGATCCAGAGGTTCCATCTGCTCCAGAAGATCCTGAAGTTCCATCAATTCCTGAACTTCCACTTGTACCAGAAGAACCGCTTGTTCCGCTTGTCCCTGAACTTCCTGACGTACCTGAGGTTCCACTAGTTCCTGAAGTGCCACTAGATCCCGAAGTTCCGCTAGAACCACTAGTTCCAGAAGTTCCACTAGTTCCGGATGTTCCTGCCGGTCCTCTTTCTACTATTTTGCTAGTTGATCCTGCTGGCGCAACTGATTGTACTGTAATAGAGTTATTATTAGTACTATCTACAACAGTAGAAGATGAACCGCCTCCAACGGTTACATTTATCTGATTTGTATTAGAGGAAGTATTGACATTTATATTTGACATTACGATAATTGCGTTACATCAGGCAATACATTCAATCTAAACTCAAAAAGCGTTCTATCCATAATACCTGTAGAGTAAAAATGTAAATCTCCATACAAATTTATTGGCGGAAAACCTTTTGTGACACTAGAAGGAAAACTAAATTCAACAACACCAGTTCCATTAACGCCAGAAATAACCGTAGGAACAAATGTATATAATAAAGTTCCATCAGGATGTGGTCGAATTTGTCCTGTACAAGTTATATTCGTAAAATCTAAAGAATCTGATGTTACAGTTATTGTTTGCGTAGGAAAAGTGTCGCCTCTTATAATTGATAACTGTGTCGCCATTTGTTACTTATTACACGTTATATCAAATTTGGAGACAAAAAAACCCAAGCTTTCGCTTGGGTTTGTGATGTTAAGATAAACTTAATTAATCACTGGCAAATCTGGATTACCGACACCATTACTTGGCGCAGCAGAAGCAGCTTTTGCCCGATTAGATAGTTCTTGATTGATAAGACGGAGATTTGCTTGCGCCACTTCAATCTTACCAAGTTCATCATAAGCAAACGCCTTCAGTTGAACGTCTGTTACTTGCGATAGGTTAATTTGATTCTGATTATTCTGTTCCATAATTAATTAGTTGTATATATATTATATCTCGCGGAGAATTTTTAAAGTTTTTTGATGCTGTGGATTATTTGGATCTAAAACAATAGAAGGATTTTGAACAGTCATTGATATTGTTCCTTTGTTTGTTGATTTAAATTCCCGTAGTAATTTCTCCTTAATTTGCTGGCGTGATCCACTAGCGAATATACCAATCTTTTCGCACATATGCTGCATATCAACAATAGTCATCTCACTCAATCGTTGTTGAAAAATTTCAAGATTAGAAGTACCAAATGGATTCAACTTTTTAATACCTAGAATTTCTTCTAGCTGCTTAACTTTTTCGATATCTGGATCTGAGTGGATTTTACCATCAGCAAGATTTAGATTATCAAGCTCTGACTTTTTTGGTTCAGGCTTTTTTGCATCTACCGATGTATTTTTCTTCGTGGACTTTTTAGCCATATACTATATTATATAAAATGCAAATTATTCAATAAAAAAGGAAGGATATAAAATTTTCATTTTTTCAATATAAATATTTATTTTAGGTTGATTCCATTTTCTATTTAACTTAGGAACATCGAATTTAATTAAATAATCCAAAAGAACTGCGGCTCTTAAGCCATTAACATCTAAAGTTGGATAACCATGAGTTGACAGTCTATGATTGTTTTTTTTATTAGTAAGTGAAATTTTTTTAAATTTAAAATAAATTAAATCATGACACCAAGAAATAATTTCTTGCGAACTGCTAATCATCTTTATACTTAATCTGTTTCTTTTTTCATCGAAATGTATTGTTCCGTCTCCATCTATATAACCTATTAAATAACAAAATTTTAAATATTCATTTTCTAAATTTGGAGGTGTAAGTCTTAATGTTTTATTAGAAATAATATTATAATATTTTTTTAAATCTATTATCCATTGCGGTTCAGATATAACCACACGCGAATGTAAAAACTTATTACATCTTAAAGATGTTTTAATCGGACCGCTAAATTTGCAATCTTTTTTAAATCTTTCTAAATGGTTAACATCAGAATTAGACAATTCTAATCTATAATTATAACAATTCAAGCTATGCTTATTTATTGAAGCATCGGCAGCACTAAAGCCAGCCCAATAACAAGAAACTGAATTAGGTTTCCAAAAATATTGATTAACGGTGTATTTTTTTGCAGATTTAAAAGGATTTTTTATTTTTAATTGTTTGGCTTTGTTTTGGCAGGAAACAGAATCTCTATTTAATAATTGCCCTATTATTGCGTAAGAGTAATTTCCTGTTAAACATTTTTCTTTTAAAATTTCTATCTCTTGGTTAGACCATAATTTATAATTCATACAATTATATATAATAAAGCTAGGTTATTAAAAGTCAAAAAAAATACAGAACCTTTCGATTCTGTATTCTTTGTTTACTTAATCAACAGATCAATCCAACCAAGGCTCTGTTGTCAAGAACCATACGGCCCTCTTCAAGCGAACCATAATAACCGATCTTGCCTTGACGAAGAGTATATTGATCATCAGCGACGAGATTGAACTCAGAACCGCTATCAGCATCAACAGCGATGGCACGAACTAGTGAATCGCGGCTTCTGTCGAGACCAACCACGATTTCTTCAGCAGCTCCATCGAAAGCTGTAGCTGTTCCAGAATAAGCGTTGATACTATAGTGATCAGCATAAGCTGTAGAACCAGCGACAGTATCGAAGATGGTGTTAAACTTCTTACCAACACCAAACTCAAGAATTTCCATGATACTTACACCATAGAATTCTGGAAGACCAGCTTGACTAAATATCTGATCCCGAACTGCATCAGTAGCAACGACTGGAGCATTTCCAGCACTATTACTAGTACTTGCAGCTACAGCTGGAGCGATCTTGGTATTGATAGGATTGTAAGCCATACCACGAATTTCTTCGATAATTTCTGGTGAAACGATAAGATCAGTTAGACCTCTACGAGCGCCAGTTGGAGTTCCACCAACAAACGAAGCATTGTTGCGCTTGATCTTAGTGAACAACTTATTAAGATCATTAAGAACGAAACGTCCAGCAGCAGCGGTACGGAAAACGTGATAGTTGTTTGCAGCAGTAGCATCATTTCCAGTAGAAGCTTGAGCTAGAGCAGTCATGAGTAGATTAGCAGAAGTTCTTTCTTGCTTTAGCATGATTTCTTGAGCTACGCGAGTGAAAGACTTGCTAACTACATCTAGACGACTCTTGGCGGCATACTTCTTATCGAAAGCGACAGCACTATCAAGACGATAGGTGGCGATCTTCAACTCAGAAGCGAGAGGCTGAACTACGTTTTGAGGTAGACCACCAGCTACAGTTTGACTGTAAACCTTGATATAATCCTCATCGAAAATATCATAATATAAGTCGAGAGGAATTGAAGGATTGTCTTCAGCATTGAACTGAAGACTTGTAAACAAGTTAGAAACGGTAGGAGCGTTGTTAATAACTTCAGCCAAAACTGGGCCAATGAATTCAGCCAATGCAACTTGAGCATCGAAGGCTACTTCACGGTTCTTGGAGGCTAGAGCTTTGATTAGCTCAACTTGTTCATCTGTTCTCTTTAAAACGATTTTCATATTAATAAATAGTTATAGATTAGACAACGTAAGAGGAATTACAATCGAATTGAACAAGAGCATATTTACCAGTAGTTGTACCGGCGAAATAATCACTCTTACCATTCTGAGAAACACGTTGACCAGTGCCGAGAATACGACCAATGATACTTGTGGTTCCAGTGATTGGAGATACTGTGGAAGCAGCAAGACCAGAAACCTTACCAGCATTAGCAGAAATAATGAGGTGGTTATTAACTGTCATGCTACCATCAACCCAGTCGATAGCTGTATCTGCGAGAGTGAAGATACCGCGAGTAGCGACAGGAACAGCTTGTCCAGAAAGAACAGCCTGTAGTTCGGCTCTCTTTACAGGATTATAAAGAAGTCTTTCGCCATTTTCGTCTGTGGCTAGAGTCTGATTAAGAGTCATGCCTAGAACTGGCTCACCAGCAGTAGCGGCTGTAAACTTCAAAGGTACAGCAGGATATTGAGCAGCACCCAAGAAAGGATAATCTGCCTTACCTAGCGTATTTGTAATATCGGTAGCTGTGTATTGAATTGGATCTAGATCCAAGTTACCAGCGGATACCTTGACGAAAACACCAGCTGAACCATTGCCATTTGTAGATGGACTGGCATCAACAGTGTCACTAGCGAACATGTTGACAACGTCAACGTCGCTATACTGTCTGAATGGATATAATCTTAGTGACATATATTTTAAAATTTAACGGTTATATTTTCCTTACTGAAAGCTTTACCTAATCTTTCTTTCCAAGAAGTTTTTGATTCTGTTGGAGTGTTTGCATGAGCGGGTATAGCTGGCTCTTCTCGCTTGGCATTCGCCAAAGCTGTTTCAACTTCAACTGTTTTTTCAACAATTTCATTTGATTGAGTCTTTACTTGTCCCATTCTCTTAGCTAATTCAGCTTCAAGACGCTCTTGGAAAATCTTATCTTGATCTTGTTTAGAAGCTTTGTTCTTGTGTCTAAATAGAACAGCTAGCTTCTCTTTATATGAAGCAAAAGCTTCATCACTTGTAGCTAAAGCAGAAATTTCTTTAGCCAGATAACCACGATCAACTTCATCTAGATCATATTCGCTATCAACACTAGCCATTCTTGAATTATAAATTTCTTGAGCGGCTTGTGCAGAAACTGTATTCTGAAGTTCTTCTAGCTTGGCAGCAGTTTCAGCGAGTTTCTTATTGTTATCTTCAAGATCTTTCTTGAATTGTTCAGCTTGAGCGATAGCTTCAGCCTTAGCGACCTCAGTTCTCTCCATCTCTAGCTTAATTTCTTCGTTCTTTTGTTTAATGCTTTCAGCGATTTTCGCAGAAATTGAGGCAATGGCCTCTTCACTAAACTTCACAGTTTCTTGTTTTTCAGCGAGAACTGTTTTTAATGCAGATAGTATTTGTTCTAAATCCATAATTTTAGTTTTGGTATTATTTACAGGTTGTTTATCAGATTGTGAAAATAATTTATTATTTATACTTAGTAAATCTAAAGAATTTATTTCATAAGACTCAGCTTCTTCTACTTCCATTTCTTTTTCATCATTATCTTGTTCTTCCTCTTCTTCATTTTCATCTTTTTCGCTATTAACTGCTGAAATTACGTCATCGACAACAACTCCTTGCACATCAGCAGCAGGATTTGTAGTAAAGCCAATACCTAATGGATAAATGCGACCAGTTACCAAACGATAAACAGGAGTACCATCATTCATAACACCAGGACCATCAAAACCTTTTAAATATTTCTTGAATTCATCAATTTGCTCTTTTTTAGTAATTATCTCGGCTTGTTTTAAATCTAAACTTCCTACAGCTACAAAATATTCGTTAAATCCAATTTCCCAACTTGCACTTATTCTCTCAAATAAAGCAGATTCAGGATCATTTGAATCCATTAGCGCATCAGCAAATTGACGATCAACTGTTTTATATACAACTGCCGCCAAAGCTATATTAAATGGAGTTAATGATCCGCGAACATCTTCATCTGATAATATTTTATTTTCTCCATATGAAGAAAATGCTGAATTAACAATATGACCAACTACTCTTTGTTTTTTATGTTCAATATTTGTAGGTTTATGTATAAAATACTTTTTGAAAGCAATAGCAGTATTTGTGTCAATGCCATCACCATTTTTATTAAAACGATTAACAAGAGCAGCATTAAATGCAGCACCAACTAAGTCTACATTTTTATCTAGATTAACAGTTGCAGGGATAATTGATTTTAACGGTTCAAGCGAAGCTTGAGACAGTAAAATATTCTTGTCAAAATTTACTGAAGCTGTTACAATATTTTCAAAAGATGTCTTGTATAGAAACATATTATCATATTTTACACTGAATATTTTGTGCTGTGATATAAAAGACCAGCAGCATAACTATCTAATTCATGTTCTGCGGCAACATTTTGTATTTCAGACAATATGTTTAAATTATCTAATTTTGTAGGATCATTCAAGACTTCAACAGCTAAATTATTCCAAGTATCATATTCTGAACCCATAATAATAGCTTCAGAGATTCCATTAGCTAGTTTCTTTTGTTCTGCATTTAAAGATTTTTTAGAATATTTTTTCTTTAAACCTGTTTCTACAATTGCATATAAATCTTTTGTTTTATCTAATGTTTTAGCGATTGCGTCTCTTGAATAAACTGTTGCTTTTGCGCCTAATGGACGACCTTTTTCATTTGGCGTTGAAGTTTTCTTTATGGGTGCGCCACCAATTTCAGGTAATGGAGGAGCTATAACTGGAACGCCGCCAACAATTGGATTATAATATCCTTGTTTTCTTTCTTGAACAAATTTTTCTTGAGCAGCAGATAATTCTTCTTGTGTAGGATATATACCAGTTTCTATTACTTTTAATCCTTCTTCTGGAGGAAGAATTCCAAGTTCCATCATACGAGTAACAACACGATTAAATTGTGTTTCATCTTTAATGGACACCTCTTCAAACTTAGCGATTGGGCATTTTCCTTTGAAACCAAGATTACGGAATATTAATTCCATTTCTGGTTGTAGAAAATCATTTAAGAAAGCTTTTCTAGCTTCTTTGAGTCTTTCGAAAAATACTTGTGCTTTTACAGTTGTATTTGCGAACTTTTCTGAACCGATTAAAATATTTTGTAAACCTTCTTTAATATCTTCGTTAACAATTTTATATTTTTCATAACCTAATACTTTATTCATATCAGGAATAATAAATTCAGCTTTTGTAGTATAGTCAGCAACAAGAACACGACCAACTGATTGATTACCCAAAAGACTTTGCATCGCTTTTATATTTTTATGATTGATTCCACCTTTGCTTGGTTCAGTACCCATTGTGATTAACAGGATCACATTCTCAATTGTGCGACAAATAGCTTGATCAATCTTCTTCATTTCCATCTTGAAATTGATATCATCAAGAACTGCAAATCCAAAAGGAACTGCAAAAGGTTCATAGTCCTGTTTTTTGTAAAAAGAATAAATAATATTTGTCGGATTAATTTGTATTTTCAATCCATCACGCGCCCATTGACCATGAGTAATTTTATCCTGAGTTTCTTTATCTAAACTATCAAATACCATCTTATCATGTTCATTTTTAGGTGCGCGTAGTCTTTCTAATTCATATTCAGAAAGTATTTTTTGATAAACAACTTGATTCCAAGAACTAGTGTGATTTGTAGTTAAATAAAATGGGTTAAGAAGAATATATTGAACAGGAATTAAATTTTTTACATCATATGGAGTTGGATAATTATATAATTTAACATCTGTATTATATGATGCTCCGTCATAAGATGCATAAGTTTCTAAAATCTTTTGAAAGTCGTCGATTTCAAATTTAGCATTTATTTTATAAAAGAAAACATTACCGCTTCTATAATATTCGCGAAAGTATTGATCTTTTACATTCCACATTCTTGTATACTTCATCCATTTGGCAAAAAAGTCTTTAGCTTTTTGACTTCCACCTTCTAAATAAATTTCAGCATTAGCAAATTCAGACATTATATCAACTGCATTTCTGAAAATAGCTACATTAGCATATGCTTTTTGACACAATTCAATAGCGTCACGAATATTATATCCATTAATAGAAAATTCGAAAGGCAAAAGACCTTCACGAATATTACCGTATTTATATATTTTTGGACCGATGTATGCTAAATTCCTTCTTAAAGTTGTTGACTCACTAGGACCATTTCTTTCGTATGTTGAAGCTTTTGATTCTTGTTGATAAAAAGGATCGCCAACTAATGAAGGTTCAGATGCGTCTCGCAACATATCTTCAAGCGGCATATTTTGCCCTTCTTGAGCTTTTGAAAACTTATTCCAATAATCTGAACGTTTATTATATTTGCGAGTCATGTTAATAATAGTTACACAAAGTAACTTTAAAAGTGACTTTTAACTTTAACCAATAAACATTGGTTCGAAAGTTTCTGTTACATCTTCTACATGAGTATTATACATATCAAAATATATTTTACACAACCAATTCCCTAATACTAATGCGGAATAACTATCTTTTCTTGGTTTATCAGGTCCAGATTTACGTTTCAAATTTGGAGGAAGATCAAAATTTTGCATGCCTTGTGCAGAAGTTGTGATTTGTATCAAAGCGCATTCTGTTTTAGTCAACATGATCATATCTGATAAATGTTCAACAAAGTCAATCATCTTAGCTTCTTCATTTTCTTTCTCGGTATCTAAAGCGTTTGAAAATTTAAGATCAGTAATACCGATGTGCTTCTTGGTTTGACTTCTGAAATTATCATCAATAGCTCGACTTGCAAAATATGTACGACGATGATCAAAATTAGCTTGTAATAATTCATTAGCCAAACGTATCCATCCCGAAGTTGGTTTTCTTAAAAATACATATTTATAATCTAACTTGTTATACTCAGTTTTAGCAGAATATAAATTCTGAGTATATTCTTCTGGACGCTCAAACTCGGTTATAATTGATTTTAAGTTTATCTTTGCATCTTTAAATATTTCGCTTTCATTACAAGAATTCATAAATTGAACACCACCATTATAGTCCATGCAAACAGCCACAACATTGAAGTTTTGTATAAGATATAAAAAATATTTAATATGATCTTTTAATGATGATCCAGAAAGAGCATAAGAATGCACTAGTGTGCAGATTTGTTTTTCTTTATTTATTTTTAAAACTTGTATTGCAAAATCATCAGATGACTCTGTTTCTGACCATGAAGGGTCAACAGCAAATATATATTCGTCTTCTGGATTACCAACAACTTCAACAGAAGGTTGTTCGCCATCTGGTACTGTGCATAATGCCATTTTAGATATTTTAAAATATCCCGAACTGTCGTCACTAAATTGTGCGCCGAATTCTCTTAGAAATTGCGCTTCACTCATTGTAGCTTTAGCTTGATTTATTAAATTCTGATCGTATAACTGCAACGGAGCGCAGTCATAAGAAAATTGCATGATACAACGTTTTGTTTTTTCTTTATTCTTTGGATTAAATATTAAATTTTCATATTGCTCATATAACTTATATAAATATTCAAATTTGAATGATGCAGACGACAATGCTATTAATTTATTGTTGGGCCATATATATCTGTCGTTCTCAGTCATTTCTCCCTTAGCAATCAATTGAGTTTCTAAATTATACAACTCTTCTCTTTGTGTAGGATTTTGGACAACAGACAAAAAAGGTACAATAACTTCATTATAAATACGTTCAGGCATCAAAAGAAACTCATCAATAATGATTCTATGAAAACGAAAACCACGAAGTTTTTCACCATCACCGAGTGGTAATGCGCGAATACGACTTTTGCCAATTTCCATTATCCATTCATCATTAGATTTTGATACTTTTGTAATACATTGTTTTAAAAGATAAGCTTCAGGCTTGGCGGCAATATCTTCTATCTTTTTAAATATCATTTTCGACTGACGAAAACTCCGCGACAAAATACCAATCTCTATACCTTGATTTAAAATAGCATCCAATACAGCATAAATGCCACATGTATAAGAATTATGATTTATAAATCCATCAGAAACATAACAATGTTCATTCGCAACTTGTAAATCCACGGTTTCATTAAATGATTCTTCTTTAGATTTAACAAAATCAAAGAATAAATTTTTATCTATTAGATTATTAATTTTATTTGCTGTTTCAATATCAACATGATTGGATAACTTTGCGGCAAGAAGGCGATTTGTTTTTTTTCTAAAAGAGAGTTTTAAATTTTTATTCTTTTTGCAAATAGATTTTTTATTATATTTATTCGTTAAATACTCTCCTATATATGGAATAAAGTTTGAAAATTCACCATCAACAAATTTTGCAGCATTAATTATATTTAACTTATTTTGTTTTCTATTAATTAAAAATCCTATAGAATCTTTAAAAATTTTAATATTTTCATAAGAACTTAATAGAATTGTCCAAGCTTTGTTGCAAATATATTTTTTTCCAGAAAAAGAAGATTCGCCTCCCTTAAAAGTTATTTTTGTACAAGAATCGATACCAAACAATAAAAGCAAAGATCTAACTTGTTTGATTAATTCGTAAGATGTGCTGGTGAATCCAATTTTTGCACCATTTGAATTTCTTCTTGTTGGTGATATCGATGCGTAAGCATCTGTATCAAATAATCCTCGTAAAATAAATGAAGCATTCTCTTTCGAGCAGTTCAATAGTTTATACGGAATTATTTTATTAAGGGCTTTTTTTCCTATTTCGAAACCACAAAATTCAAGAAAACTCTGCAAAGATTTATTTGATATAGTAAAGCTTTTAGCTTTACTATCTTTTTTCTGATACGTTCCTAAATTTAGATCCAATTTGTTGCAAAAATTGATTAAGAAATTTTCTATTTCAACATCTTCGCTTGTTATTTGAACTATCTTTTTAGTAAAACATCCATCACCAATAAAAATTCCAAAAAAGTAATACCAATCTTTCATTGATATTTTTGCTGGATCTATAACAATTTGATCGAGTCTTTCTTTTTTAAAATCAAATCCATTGAATATATCAATTTGATTATAAAAATTACCATTTTTACGCATAACGATGCAATCACCAATAGAAATATCTTTAGCGTACTTCCATTCTTGTTCTAAATTTTTATTTAAAATTAAAACCCTATGGTAATCTAACCCTTCCGATTCGTAACCTTTATTTGTTATTATTTTAAAGGTTTTTTGTTTTTTATTTATGGTTTTGTCTTCTACTAACTGCATAGAATTTTTAGCAAGAACATAATCGCCAACTTGAACATCAATAGCTTTTTTGATTCCATTGTTTGTATAAATCAAAGCTTCTTTATTTGTACACTTACTTAATCCACGACTCCAAACCGCTAAAAAATAATCACTTTCTAGCATTGCTTTGATAGCCATATGTTGAAAAGGAAATAATTTAACACCAGTTATTAAATCAGTCGCAAAAGTAATATTGTTGCGAAGAAATTCATAAAATAATAACTTCGCTTCTCGTTGTTCTATATAACCAGAAATTTGACTTAATTCCTCATTGGAAATTAAGTGCGACTTCCTTGGTACTTGGTTGCCAGTTTCCCAACTCATTGTCTAAAAAATATTGTATGTCTACCTGCCACAGTGATTTACCATGATATAATAATTTAGGTATTATCTCCAATGATTTATTTCTACTGCCTGAAAATATAAATTGTATACGTCTAGGATATTTATGACATAAATTACGCATATTATGAAAAACATATTCTAGATTTGTTTTTCTATTATATTTTTTTTGGTTTATAATTATATTACTAATACTAGTTTCTACAACAACAAATAAATAACAATCAAGTTCGACAGCTTTCTGTAATTCGCGCTCAAAACGTTCAATACCTGAAGCCATAGTACCCAAAAAATCTCCTTCACTTTTTCTATCGATAAATGTATTTGTAAAATATTTTTTGTCAGCTATTAGATAATCGCCAACATAAATTTTTTCTATCTTTGTATTTTTAAAAGATAAAGGATCTTGTTCTCTAGTGTCTACAAGTATAGGCAAATCAGAAATATCGGTAGTTTTGAAACCTTCTGGTAAATTTTTATTAAACAACGGTTGTATATTTAAAAGTTTACAAGCTGATGTATAAGAGGTAAAATATTTTTTATAAATATTGAGACTCGGCATATTAAGAGTGATAAGCTCATTATGAAATGGCGCAAAATGATAACTCTTTTCGTCTATTCTTTTCTTAAGTAATTCTAAACACTTGGCTTTTACAATATCTGGATCGTTGGCATTTTCCCACTTAAGAAATTCAGAATAATCAATAAACTCTGTCTCAAAATATTGTTGTTTATTCTTAAAAGGTATTCTTTGACGATAGTATAATGAATATCGTGGATAATGAGTACAATAATATTCAGCCTGATAAATATTATGCTTTTTTAGATGAGCGTGAAAAGATCTATCGTTATTAAAAGACTCGCTACAGATTTTGCACTGAATCATATAGCATCTTCTTTCGAAATTCCTAAAATTCTAGCTTTCCATGAAGACATATTTTCTAATCTATCAGCTTCTTCTTTGATCGTTCGCTTTTGCATGTCAGCAATTTGCAGCATCATTTTGCGCTCCTGTTCATCTTGAAAAAGTTCTACAAGATTTAAAATTGAAGCATTTTTTTGATGAATTTGTTCAACTCGTTTTGCGCGTTCACCATTTAGTTTTTGAATGCTTTTATCGATACGACTAGCGCATTGATTATATTCTTCAGAAATAGTTTTTAACACTTCAGTTAGACGCATGGTAAAATCTTTCTGATCTTGAGTCTCATTAAACATTTCATTTATCTTATTCTTTTTTATATCAATCTGTCGCAAATTTATATAATCCATACAAACATTGATATACAAATTAATTTCATCAACTGTAAGATCTGGCTTATCCCAAACAGAGCGAACAAATTCAGCCTCAAATAATTCTTTATCAGTAGAACTATTATAAGAATCATAGTTACCAACAAATCGAGGACTAGATAAATAAGTTAATAATTTTTCCATGCATTTTCTATGCTGCAAAGATAATTTATCTTCTGAAATATTTTGACCAGCCCATTTGTTTACTTTATTTATAACTGTTTTAATTGATCGCGGCACTGAATATTTTTCACCAATACCTGATTCGTTATCAACAAGAAAATCTGGATATTTTTCTTTTATATATTTTTGAACTGCACGATATTCTGGAGTAATGAATATATTTATATTTTCAAGGCCAACAAACTTTTCATGAAATATTAATTCAGTAACTTGTTTTGGCGTAATCCCTGTTTTAATATTTTGATCGATAAATTCACAATTTTCTTTTGAAAGTATTTCTACTGTTTGTGTTGGCTTTGGCTTTTCTGCTTTCTTAGCAAAACCCGTTGATATTAAAAAATCTCTAACCACTTTTGATTCTTTAGATCTGCCAGTTAGATCTTCACGATTATAAAGAAGATTAGCCAAGACTACATAATCTTGAATTCCTTCGTTGATTTTTTTTAATATAAATGCTTTTTGATCGTCGCTTAACATATTAAAAAGAAAATAAATCGTTATCTTTTAACAAAGTCTGAGCTTTACTATACAGCATTTTTTTCAAATTTTTAATTTGTTTATAACCTGCTTTTCGACCCTTTTCGTTTGTTTTGAATTTTAAAATGCTAGCAATTTCATCGTCACTTAAGTTATCAATAAAAAACATTTTATATATCAGAAAGTGTTTATCGTTTAAATTTTCTTTCATCAAATTATGTAATTTTTTTTCCGCTGTTTTATAATCATAGATTTTAGAAGATTCAAAATTCATAAAATAATTTTTATGGTTTTCAAGACTTACAGTAATCTTAACGTCATAAGCTGATTTTTTGACTTTCTCCCATTTTGCAAACAACGGACATTCATTACATTGTTTACCGCTAGATGTGAATCCACATGATAAGTCTGCACCGCTTTCGCTTTGACTATTTTGATTAAAAGGACAAGACAAACATGGCCTTGCAAAACTTGTATAATTATTCCTGATTATATTTCTTATTTGATTTGTGACTATACGATTTACCCAAGGTTCAATCGCTCGCGTTTGGTCCCATAAATGCCATTTCTTATAAATATGAACTTTAATAATTTGTTCTATATCTTCAAAATCAAACCAAGCTATCGCTTTTAATTTCCATTTATTTTTTCGCTTTTTGATAACTTGATCGATTATATCATACATGTCTTCAAACTTTTTCTTTTTACGATTCATCAATATCCTGAATTCCTCTTGAACTGCATTCTTTCAATGATTGAGCTAAAAATTCTTCTTTACTGAGTTTCTTTATATTACCAACTCTTCTTTGCGTTTTATCGTTATCTGATATCGGCGGTGCATTAAATAGATCTTTTGCAAAATATTTATTATTACTTTTTTCTATATCATAATCTAATTTTGTTGGTTTTTTAAATACGGTTGGAATGCCTTCATCATCGTATTGCGATTCGCTAACATCAACAGATCTTTTATTTTGCAATTGATTTTTTATAACTGGTTTATTTGCATTAGCAAAACCTCCTAATGAGTTACCACAGTTAGAGCAAAATTTAGATCCCAAAATATGTTTTGTTCCGCAATTCGAACAGTATATATTACCCATAAACTATTATATCAATGAATATTACTTTTATCTAATTTCTTAAATGTAGCAACGATATATTTAAGTATCTCACTACGCATGATATCTTCTTCATCAAATTGAAAACAAAATATACCTTTATCTTCACTTTCTTTATTATTGAATAATTCATACACCTTCATAAAACCAGATTTATTACCAATATCTGATTGCATAGCGTCTCCACAAATAAACATTTTAGTATTTTCTCCTATACGAGTAAGAAGAGTCACTAATTCTTTTGTACTATAATTCTGAGATTCATCTGCGATAATTATTTTATCATTCCAAGTAGCTCCTCTCAGAAAATTAATTGGCAATGCTTCAATAAAACCATTTGTTTCTAGATATTTAGACTGTGGTAATGGCAATAATTCATCTAATTTATCATATAATGGCATCATAAATGGATTAAATTTTTCATCAACAGTTCCTGGTAAAGAACCTAAAGCTCTTTCGCCAGATTCAGCAATTGTACGTATATATTTTAATTCAGATCGCGGATTCATATTTAACATATGCAAAGCGCAATAAACAGCTAAAAATGTTTTCGAACTTCCAGCAGGACCATTAATAAAAATAATTTTTGTATTTTTATCAAAAGCTATCTGAGCGAAACTTTTCTGTTTATCTGTTAAATTGAAACTTTTTATATTTAATTTTACCGATCTAAAATGATTATCAGCTATAATTTCATCAAAATTTTCTTTTTCTTTTTGAATTTTTTTCTTTTTTGTTGACATGACGTTATAAAATTTACACTATATTGTATGGTTTTTCACTGTTTAAGTGTTCCATATTCACCAACTAAAAAAGATATTTCATTATGCGCTTTCGTGCAAAAAGTTTATAAATTTTGTGACGAAATGACTAAAAGAGGCCATACTGTTTATCATTATGGTCATGAAGATTCTATTGTTAATTGCACTGAACATATTAATGTAATTAATAATGATATATTAAAACAAAGTTATGGCAACTTAAATGATTGGAAAACAAAAGGATTTAACCAAAATGTAAATACTGAAGCTGTTAAGATATTCAACAGTAATTGCATTGATGAATTAAAAAAAAGAATAAAATCTGATAAAGAATTTATATTGTGTTGGTTTGGATTTGCTCATGAACCATGTGTTAAACACTTTTATAATAAAGCTATAGTAGTAGAACCAAGTATTGGTTATGATAGTATGTTCGCGCCAATTAAAATATTTGAGACATATGCTCAAATGCATAAAATGCATGGACATTCTGCAACTCCTATTAGCCTACAATCTGAATACGTTGTTTATCCCGGTTTCGATACTAACGATTTTATATACAAAAAAGATAAATCAAATACAGCATTATTTCTTGGCAGAATTATAGAAGATAAAGGCGCAAAATTAGTTTATGATATCTGCAATCATATCGGACAAGATATTATTTTTGCAGGACCAAATATCTTAAATCTTAAAGACACTAAACATTGCAAATTCGTAGGATTTATAGAACCTGCTCAAAGAATGCATTTATTGAGCGATGCAAAATTTTTATTTGCTCCTTCATTGTTTATGGAACCTTGTAATTGGACGGTTATAGAAGCTCTATTTTCAGGAACACCTGCTATTACTACGGACTTTGGAGGTTTTGCTGAAACTATATTACAAGGGGAAACAGGATTAAGATGCTCCAATGTAAACGATATGATTTATGCTGCTCAAAATATAGACAAAATAATTGATAATGAAAATTGTTACAAAAACGCGAACTCAAGATTCACTCTTAAACAGCAGTGTGATTACTACGAGTATATATTTCGTAACCTATCTTTATCTCAGATAAATCAGAATTAAAAAACTTTTTCTGAAAACTTTCTTTAGCTAAATATCTTTGATAATTGCATTCATCAACGTATTTTGCCGAAACTTCATTGTTTTTAGCTTTTTCGACTGCATTAAAAGTTAAATCATTAGCCTGTAGCATATTTTTATATTCAAAAGAATGGATGATTGATAACCATTTCTCGTTTTCAAATTGACTTTGCAAATGTTGATAACAATTCAGCCACGCATCATAACAAACTGAAGATTTTTGACGTTTCAAATCTAAAATACTCAGATAATCAAATGCATAAGCTTCATCTACGATAATATTAATCATAAATTAGATATTAATTTGTCTATTTTATTTTTAAAGCTTTCGAAAGAAATATTTTTAGTGCATTCAAAATTCTTTTTTCTCGGACACCATAGCCAATCTTTAGGATCAAATAATTCTTCATTTACACAGCCGCTGCATATTGAATCATCATAAACCCTTGTGATATTTGTTGTAAATTCGCACCAAGGCTTTGTAACATTAGAAATTAAAACAACATGTTTTTTTAAACCATGAGCTAACCACGATAATCCATTTGATGTTCCAATATGAAATTCTGCATAATTGATATAATTGACGCAATCTTTCAAATTCATACCACATCTATCTATAGCTTTATTAGGAATTGGATTCATGCAAGATTTTATGCCAAAAGTACGATCTCTATCTATGCAAACAGTTGATATATTATATTCTGACTTTAAATACTTAATTAAATTGTTCCATCCATCAGGATTATTCCAATAACGACCTTGATGAGTGGAATGAGTAGAAATTGTAATATATTTTTGTTTTATAAAACGATTTCCAATGTGATTATCTATATTTATTTCTAACTCTTCATAATCCATTCCTAAATCATCTGAAAACCCTTTTTGCAAAGGTCTGTTAAAATAAAAATTAATCTGTTTTTCTTCATTGTGTTCAAAATTTTTATTATTAAAACTAATATTAGGATATGATTTCTCAAAAAGACATTTATAAGTATCGTTGATGCAAAAATTTATTTCATGATTAGTGTTTTTTTGATATTTGTTCACTTGCGCGACAGCGCCAATTGTATCTCCCAATGAAGATGTATTTAAAACAATTTTAATTTTCATCTATTTTGTAAATTTTTAATACAAAGATCTATTTTTTCTTTCACCATGTCAAATGAAATTTCGCGAGAACATTCGAAATTTTTATCTCTTGGACACCAAGCCCAATTATTTTTTTCAAAAGGTAAAGAAGGGTCATTCCAACAACTATTACATACGCTTTTATTTATTATTCTATATGGAGTGTAAAATTCTGAATTTGGATCTGAAAAACCAGATATCATAATAACAGGTTTTCCCACCGCCCAAGCTAACCAAGATAATCCTGAACCTAATCCTATAAAAAATTCGCAATGATATATATCATTTATTCTATCATTTAAAGATATGTCTCCAGTTTTATTAATAGCGTTATGAGGAATATTATTCATGTTATCTGGCGTCAATCCAAAACTAGCATAACGATCAATACATACTACATCATATCCTAATTGATTTAAATAATCAACGACTTTAATCCAACCAGTTTTATTATTCCAATATTTACATTGGAGAGTCGATTGCGTGGCAATGCAAATATATTTTTTAGTAAAATTAGATTTTTTATTTTTATCGATATCGACTTTGCAACGAATTTCTTTGTTCTCTATTTTTAGAATATCACAAGCTATTTTTTGCAAAGAACTTGGACGCCATATTTTTTCATCAAAACATCCAATTGATATGTTATTATGTTTTGACTTTTGTGAATAATCGAAGAAATTTATCATTGGATATGAATCAATAAATAAATCTTTATATGGAGTGAAAAAATTTACTTTGGTATTATGTTTTTGCGCATATTCATTAACAATTGGAACCCATGCAATTGCATCCCCCAAACTACCAGATTCATTTACTATATTATTTTTTTTGCAAGCGTATAAAAAACCTAAATTTGTACCAGACACATCCTCAATAACAGAAAAGCCTGAATCAATTAATAAATTTTTAATTTCTTCTTTGTATTGGTTATGATATTCTATTGCAATTTTTTTGACGTTATTTTTTATATACTCTATATTTTCTTTATTAAATATAAAATTTTCTCCTCCTTCACAATCTACTTTTAAATAATCAATTCTTTCTATATTATTTTCTTTAATAAAATTAGCAAATGTATTTGTTTTAACTTCAATAATATTATTATCTTCTTTATGAAAAGCTTGAGCATGAATCAGTCCAGCCGCTCCAGATAATTTATTTAAAACGTCTACTTTAAGATAACTTATACCAATACTGTCAGAAATTGCATATTCATTTAGGACTAATTTATCATTATAGCCATAATATTTCTTGATCAATTCAGTACAATTTGGATTAGGTTCGCAGCAATAAATTTTTTTACAATCTCTAGATAAACTAAATTTGATAAAAGCGCCAACATTTCCACCAATATCTACAACTATATCATCTTTTTCAACTGTTACTCCATATTTGTCATAACTTCCTTGAAGAAATACTTCAATATATGAACCGCAATCAAAATCAGAATCTAATTCCATATCATTAAATAATGTTTTAACATACGGATTACTATTGTTTACCTTATAACGTTTATCAAAAACAATATTACCATCTTTAATGAATTTAATATCAACACTATCATAAATTATATTTTTAGCAAAACCAAAATTTGTCCACATTCTTATGTTTTTTCCAAGATGAACTTTTGAAGCATAAATAAGAAAGTTATAAGTAGAATCATTAATAACAAGATGATATGAAGCATCAATATCATGATTTGTTTTGTAATTAATGGTGCATTTCTCGCGATCAAAATCAAATAAATCTATTTCATCATTTTTTACAGTTTTTGGCATATTTATTTCATAAAAACTACCAGTAATATATAAATGTCTTATATATGAAAACCAATAATTTATATTAATTGTTTGAGACAAATTTTTTAAAAATAAATCACGATCACTGTTTATATCAATATCTTTTTCCTCATTAGAGTCGTATTTACAATCAAATTGATAATAAATTATAATTTTAGCGTTTTTATTTTTTAAATTTTTACATATTTTTTGAATTTCTGAATCTTTAAAATCATTATAAATGAAAACATAGATATCAGAATAACAATTATCATTAATTGTTAATTTCTTGTCAAAAAATAAATCTTTTAATAATTCTAAATTTTTATTTTTAGTAAAAATACAGACACTTTCATTGAAATTGATATCTAAAAAGTTTAACGCGCATGTTTCTTTGTATACCAAATCAAATCTTACATCGACCAGCGATTCAGAATTTAATAATTTTTTATAAGCAATATGAAAATTATTGTTAAAATTGTCTTTTTTAATATTATGAGATTCTGAATTTTTTCTATAATTCCAAGCATATAAATTTCTTGGTATGTGTAACCATTTACCATAGGAATTCATATACATACTATGATAAGAATCTTCTGCACACGCATTAAAATCATCAATTTCAAAATGCAAATCCTTTAAATTTTTGAAACATCTACTCTGACCAAGACAATAATAAGCTAGATTATTCAAATAATCCACATGCGGATGAAATCTATTTAATTTTGTTTTTAAAGGTTCATTATTATTTAATAAACCCAACGAATGTAATGAATTATCGGTTTCATTAATCTTTTTAAAATCACAAGTCAAAAGATAAATAGATTTATCTTCTGATAAAAATTTATTATATATATTTAAAAAATTATTATCAAAAAAATCATCAGCATCTAATAAAACTATATATTCATAGCTTTTATCAATAAAATTATTAGGTTGCCAATACATTTCTTTTTTAAACTTTTGATCTACATATTTTATTTTATTTGTTTTCAATAAGTCTAATTTATTTAAAATCAAATTTTTAGTATCGTCCGTGCTAAAATCATCCGTTATAAACCAAGTGAAATTATCATAATTCAAGTTTAAAATATTATCAAAAATAACATCAACATATTTAGAACAATTGTAAAATGAAGTGTATAAAGCAAATTTAATTTTATTGTTTTTTTGTAATTCTATTTGTTTTACGTTTTTTGATTTGTTTATAATAAAATCAGAGATATTTATATTTTCTAATAAATAAAAATTAGATATATTAGAATATTTTTCTGTATAATTATCACATTTTTTACAAACAACATCCATGTTCCAAGATAAAGCTTCTTTAACACTTAATGGATTTAATTCATTATGTGATGGAAATAAAAATATATCCATGCAAGACATAAACAAATCTACATCTGATCTTTCACCCCAGATTTTGCAATTATTTAATGATAATTGATCTTCTTCTATTCCGCATTCATTTAAAAAACAATAGTTACCTATAAAATGAAATTGTATTTTGTAAGATTCTAATTTTTCTGCCAAATCGAAAATATACTTTTGATTTTTATTTTTATTAAAAATTCCGACATTCAAAACATGCAAAAATTCTGGATCTAAATTCAATGATCTCAAAGTATTTTCTCTATTGGGCCGTTCATTATTTTGAATTGAAACTTCCCAAACATATTTTTTGATATTGATATTTTTTGATTTTTCCAAATGCAATTCAGAACAAAACATAAACTCATCAGGCATAAAAACTTTATTATTGAAATCAAAATTATTATTATGCGTAGTTTCTATTATTTTATATGTTCTATCAACACTGTATATTTTTTTCATCAATTGTTCTGGAGGCAATTTATATTCGAAGCATTCTGGAAATTCATTTAACCATACAATATCTGGATTAAATTCATTTATAATATCTAGCAATTTATATTTTTTAGATTCGAAAGTAATATTGTCTTCCCAAAAATCGCCTAAACAAATTACATTTTGATGACCAATTAAATTTTTAATTTTATTTTTTTGTATAACATATTCATTAGAAAAGTTAGAAAACTCAACGACTTTTAGAGCTTCATACTTATCTTTATTTTTTAATATAAACTGGTAAAGATATTCAGGGCAACCTCCCGTTGACAAATGTGGATTAATTATTAAAAGTTTCATTTATACTGTACACTATACTATCTTTTTCATTTAAAAATATCAATTCAATTTTAGCATTTTTATGGTAAGGAACTGATATGAAATAAGGAATATTTTTTACGTAATTTTGATTATAGCTTTTGTATAAAAAAGTTGACAAATCGTTAATTATGTAAATACTAAAAATTTTATCTTCTAAAAATAAAAAATTAAAAACAATAAATTCATTATAAACAGTAAAATTATAATACAAATCAAAACCTTTACTAGTTGTATATAATTTTTCTAATAAATAGTATTTTTCATGGTCAATTTCTGTAAAGTCGCTCAAAATAGAACTATCAAATGTTTTTTTATGGAATTTCGCATGTAAACATGCAATTTTATTTTTATTTATAAAATTTTCAAAATTTTGCAAATCTTTAAAATTTAAATACATGTCTACAAAAGGAAAAATACCTAATGATTTTTTAAAATCATGCGTCCAAAAAAGAAAATTAAAAACAGTTTCATCTAATAATGGAAAATATTTATTATAATCTTTAAATAAATTTAAATCAGATAAAATCAAAAAAGCTTTTTCAAAAAAAGTTTTACAATTTTTATTATAAACATAAGCGTAAGTATGTCTATAAGCACTTCTATTTTGGCTAATTTTAAAATAATCGAACAAATTACCTTCTATAGTATATTGTAGATTTATAGTGCCATCTTGTTGAAATGGATTTCCATATCCATTGTAAATCATAAAATCGTCTTTGTATACAGGACACAATGGATATTTTTGCGAAATATCGTTGAATTCAGAATAGTATTTATTTAAATATGGAGTCGCAATGCAGTCAGCGTCCAAGTACAAAAAACAATCATAATTTAAAAGCAAAGATTGATTAATTATTTTAGGCTTTAACGCTACAACATATTTATACTGATCTGAGAAATTTTTTATATATTCATTATTTTTATTGAATTCATACTCTATTAAATTCGAATCGTAAAAAGGAATATATTTTATTTTTTCTGTATTTTTGAAACAATTATCAAAATTAACAGTATAAACTATCAAATCAAACAAACAATTTTTACTATAAAAATATAAAAATTTATTAAATATTTCTAGATACTCTTTATTTACAATAGTAACGATGCATTTTTTTATATAAATCATTTGATAGTCTTTTTTATTTTTTTTCTAATCATGATTTTATTTTTATTATAGATCTCAAAAAAAACTTCATCTTTTAAACATAAAAATCTTCCACTTTTATTAAAATACTTGAATCCACAAAATAACACCATTTCATGAGTTAACACTCTTATTCCAGAGTTAATATCTAAAACGAAAATATTTACCTTGCAATTATTATCTTCTTCGTTAGTTAAGTAGTAATTAATACTAAAAAAATCATCATTAAATTCATAATTTGTAATTTTTATAGAATTATTATCGAACTCTTTTTTAAACAAATGATCTATATCGTATTTAAAATTTATTTGATTTACATTGTTAATTAAACTCGGAAAATTTTGTTGAGTGAATAAAAATGGACTTATAGCATAGCATTTTACATTTTCAATAGAAATTAACTTAGATAGTATTTGATCAACGTGAAAATTTTCACTACCTCCAGAAATATAAGAAGCTATTTTTGAAAATAATTTTAATAAAAATTTTTTGTTATACAGAATAGCATGAGTTTCAGTAAATTCTTCAACTTTTATTAAGTTTGAATTTATATATTTTCCTCTATAAACATCTCCCCCCAACAATAACAAATCAAAATCATCAACCTGTTCATAAAAACAATTTAAATTAAATTCTATCTCATCTTTACTATAACGTGTAAAAAAATCATCTTCAAAAATTAATATATTTTTATCTAAATTCTCCAGCCAAATTTTCAAATAAGTTTTTAAAAGACTTCTTTCTGGGCAATCATCTTTGATGGGTTCAATTATAATAAATTTTTTATTAAATTTTTCTTGCATATGCAGGATATTATTTATCCTATTTTGATTGTCATAAAAAGATATAACAAAAATTTTATCGATTGTATTCATATGTATTATAAAAAATTATCAAGATAATCTATAACTTGATCAACTGATGGTTGACATTCAAATGTTTTTTTGTTTTCTAAACAATTTATCAATGGAGGGACGCAATTTATACTATGCCACTCTTTTATAGAGTATTTTAAATTATTCGTGCAGTATATGTCGCAAGAACCTTTTAAATATTTATATTTATAAGTTTGAGTGTTGTTTCTATAAGGAGCAACTAATCTTGGATCTTTTGCACTACCCAAGTGTAAAATATTTACATTAGTTGTTCCAGCTAAATGCAACGGTCCAGTATCAAAAGAAATAAATAGTTTCGCATTATTTATTAAATTCCAAGATTGATTTAAGTTTGTTTGATCTATTAAATTCAAACCATAAATATTTTCGAAATGATAAAAATCTTTATTTATTGTGTGAGAACCGTGTTCTATTGTTTTTTTTCCTATTAAAATTGTAAATATATTTCTTTTTTTTAAATAATCAATTATTTTTTGCCAATTTTCTTTAGCCCATGTTCTGTTAGCCCAATTTTTTGCCGTATGAAGAACAATATAAGGATATTCGATATTAAAATTATTTTTATAGAATGTTGGAAAAAATTCACAATACATCTCTTCAGGCATCAATCCAAAACCAAGATCCATAGCATGAATTTGTCTAATATCAAATGTATTAAATTTTCTTTCTATACCAAATTCATTTTTTTTACCAGGTAATACAAAAGATTGAAAAAACTCATGATTGCCAGAAATATTTTTTATATCAAATTCCTTTGAGCTTATAATTACATTAATATAAGGACTATTCTGCAAAACTTCTGGAGCGTCATTTATAATATTTAATTTAGTATTATATAATTTGCTTAATTTTCTAATTACCGGAGTCGAACATAAAACATCACCTAAATTAGTGCAGTTTATTTTATAATAAATTTTTTTATTCATATATGTTCATTATTTTAGAAATATCAGCGCATGAATGGCGTACTTCTTTTTTTCCTTCCTTGTATATTATATTGTTACCAAACTGTTTTGCTAAATTATTTATAGAAATAGATTTGCCGGTTCCGATATTAAATATATCATTCTTTACTGTAGTAATTATTAGTTTAGATATATAGTTGCAGACATCATTTACGCTAACAAAGTCTCTGGTTTGTTCGCCATCGCCATATATGATCAATGGCTGTTTATTTTGGAATGCAAGATTGAATGCGGTTATTACTCCAGCGTATTGCGGATTCTGCCCATCACCATATACATTGAAGAAGCGTAGTATTAGATAATCGATATTCCATTGTTGGCAGTACATTTGTATATATTTTTCGCACACTAACTTATCTAATCCGTATGGGCTGTTTGGTTCAGTCGCATCGTTTTCGCATACTGTACCTTCTTTGCTGCCGTATACTGCTGCGCTTGAAGAGAATATAAATTTCTTGATCTTGTGAACGTGCGCGGCATATAATAATTTTATAGTACAGAACGTATTATTACCAAAACTACTGATCGGATCATCGAATGATTTCGGCACACTTACCATCGCGGCCAAATGTATAATACAATCAATATTCTTAAATATGTCATCGTTTATATCAATATCGTATATATCAATGATTTTTTGATTCGCGACTGGTAAATTAGCACATGTCGTTTTGTCCAGATTATATATCTCATGATTGTCTTGCAACAATCTATTGATAAGATGTTTGCCGATAAAACCTGACCCACCAGTTATTAATATATTCACTGTAATATAATATCATTCATTACGATTGTAGCTTTTGGCGCGGAAGATAAATTTTTATTTGCTAAATGTTTATCTAAAGAATCGTATGATTGATTATAAAGATGGTCGCCACTTTTTTCTATATGTGTTTTTTTAGTGTGACAAAGCTTACATAACAACTGACAATTTTTCAATTCTTCCATGATCAAAGATATCCACTTATTTTTACTCGATTGTGATTTTACTCTCAAAAATTTCACTATTAAATCGCTTATATCATTTGTTTTGGCGGATTTGACTATATGATCATAATCAAGCATATAATGTTCGAAATGTACATGTTTATATTGGCAATCAGGATTTTGACATTGTGTTTGTTCTTTGTTGGTTATGAATTTTATATAAAATGGATCTTGTAAATTAGATGCGTAGATATGTTTTCTTTTTATTGAATCTAATTTCATGCATTCTAAATAATCTTGGGGTTCTAGAAATGACATTATTTTTTTTCCTTTGTGTCGGAAACATATTATTTTAGAAATTGTATTATTTGATATAATGATTGTCTCGCCAAGCTTGAGATCCAAATTTATAAGTTCTTTAGGAATGTTTATCCACTTTGATGATGGTTTGTTGTCATCCATATTTACCATACTAACAAAATAGTAAAAAAAGTAAAGAAAAAATTGGTTCGGATTTTTTTTGAGTTTATTTTATGATGAAAAATATTTGTTGATGTAAATTTTTAATTAAATGGGGGGGAGGGTATGCAGTATATATGGATAAATGAGATGAATATATGTATGAATAGGATAAAAATGAATTAGAGATTGAGGAAAACCTCCCCCTACCTACATGCGACAAATGTCAAGCAAAAAAATTTCAAAAAAATGGGGGCGTATCACCCCCCCCCCCAGGGCGGTTGGCATGATACTTGCAGGGAGCAGATACCGTGCCAAGTGACCATTCTCCAGGTCGAAAGAAAGTTGAAGAAAAGTGCAGAAAGTTGTGGACAGAAAAGCCCGAATGCCCTACCTTAGCAGCATGACAAACGACTTCGCCAACATCAGCGCCGAATCCAACCTTCGCGACATGATCGCCTTGTCTCCGATGGAGACTGAGGAAGCGAACACTTGGTTTGATGGACGGAACGTCGAGGCTGTCGCTTCGATGGACGCCGACGAGATCCCGATGGCATTTTGACACAACAACAACATCTAGTACTACAACATATGCAATACAACTATACATTGGACTACGAAACTCGTTTTACTATCGTCTTCAATCTCAAGCAACGGTTGCAACAGATCGACACTCTGTTGAAGGAAGCGCAACAACTGAAGATCGAGAACGCTGTGTCACATTGGGCGACGGAGAGCGATAGTCTCAACAATGCAATCAAGACGTTAGAGAATCAAACTAAAGCGCAATACTAATA
>Ga0172367_10002169_pt1 | contig 27277 bp, 14 predicted proteins | sample Lak10m_FD_114542 | JGI IMG/M metagenome (GOLD analysis project Ga0172367, IMG submission 114542) | Freshwater microbial communities from Kabuno Bay, South-Kivu, Congo - kab_022012_10m | ecosystem: Environmental > Aquatic > Freshwater > Lake | place: Democratic Republic of the Congo: South-Kivu...
GTATTAATAGTTTTATCACCCATTTGAGCGATCCAAACTTCATATTGATCTGATGAAGGAGCAAGAAGAACTAACGCATATTCTGTATCAGGAGATAAGTAAATTGGAGCTGGGAAAGTTATTCTTGTGGCAACTGATGCATCTTTAGACGTATTAATTTGACTTGGTTCTAGAGTAACTTGTGAATTTTCATCAACTAGATCTCTTGTTGGAGTTCCAAGTTCAACAGTTCTAATTTGTGCTGTTATTTTTTCTAATGGATCTTTATTTGCAAAGAATACATCAACAGAAGTTAAGAAAGCTCCTGTTTCATCAACAGTAAAAGATTGTGCAAGAGGATCATAAAAAACTGTAACTCTTGTTTCTTGAAATACCTCTAAAATTCCACTTGTTTTATACGTTGCTTCCGCACTACTAATTAAAAGACTTCCAGGTAATGGTGTTTCGTTAGTGGAACTTGAAGTAAGTTTAAAAGTAGATGTTCCAGTAGTAAACCGTACAATTGGTGGAGGTATTGTAAGAGGATTTCTAAAAAAGAAACAACCTTGAGTATCACCAAATGTATCGCTAATCAATCTAATATTAGAAACTGATGCTTGGGCTCCGCTAGTTTCACCAACTAAAACAGTTCCAATGGTTACTAATCCATTAAATTTTCCTAAAACTTCTTCAGATAGAGAATTTATATCTACATTTAGAACTGTAGAGGATGCTGAATATGATGAAGGTAAGGTAGCTGCTTTATTATATGGATTTAAACTATATGTTGTTGTTGGAGAACTTAAATTGCCAGTTTTATGATTTGGTTGAGCGACTTTTGCAGTAAAAATATTTTCAGATCCAACAAATCCTCTAACTGTTTCCCCAATTGTAAATATTCCAGAAGTCATTGTGATTTCAATTAATTTGGGAATGATATCAATTCCAGTGCTACCATCAAAGAATGGATAATATCTAGTAAGAGGTTTTAATGATAATGATTCAAATTTGACATTTCTTGAACGAATATAGACTTCAGGTTCTGAAGAAATTTTAACAATCTCAGTCCAAGAACTTTCAGAATAAGTGCCAGTTGTGCCACCAAAATATCTTCTTGATCCACCATCAATGGTAATGGTTCTAACCCAACTATCAGATGAAGGTGATAATTTAATACTTCCTTTAAAGTCGATCATATTAAATGGATTGACATTTTCAACTTTAGAAGCAAGTGGTTGTTCGATCCACCCTTTTTGAGCATATTTTAGTGTAATTAGATTTCCTGTTTTTTGAACATTGGAATCCAATAGTTGAAGATTTGCAGAAAAATCAGCAGTATCAGTATTAATTGATGGATCTAATGAAATTTCTGGTTTAAGTGAAAACGCATCTGTTGCAGTGATTAATTCTGAAACATTAGTATCAATTGCAACTGTGGAAACATTAGGATCAAATCTTTGATTATCTCTAAAATCATCAACAAAGAACCCAGATTTAAATCTGTCTAATCCATCAGCATCTCTAACTTGAAAAGTTTTAGTATCAAGTTCAAGTAAAGATAAAGAAGTTAATGTTTCAAGAGTCTCTACTCTATTTTCAATTTTACCAATATCTCTCATAGTATATCTTCTATTATCTACAAGAGTAATCTTTGCATCTTTCACATCATAGAGATATGCTGGCAACTTAATGGTTGCTAAATCCATTGCCTCTTCTACATTTATAGGAACTTTAGGATGTGGTGCAGATATACCCTGAATCACACTAAAGTTTCCTAATTTATCTAAAACTACTTTATCAATTCTTGGTAAATAATATTCATAACCAATCAAAGAACTTTCTAGTGGTGTAAGCACTAATGATGGATTAGTTCCTGTTGTTCCAAATGTTCTGCTTCCAAATGCAAATGGTGAAGAAGTTTCTGATGTAAATCTTGCAACTCTTGGTCTAAAGTCGAGAGTATCTGAGGATCTTATACCACTCGGTAAATAAGGTATATCTTTCTTATATCTTTCTTCATTATATGAGTCAACAGTATAAACATCACCAAGATCATTTGATGGCACACTGTAGTGATCAAATATGGCTAATAATTGATATGTTGGGATATATGAGTCACTCTTTCTTACCAATCTTGAATAATCATAATATTGTTCTTTTTGACCTTTATCTAAAGTATATTGATTTGTGATATTTTGATAATCACCATTGTTAATTACCTGGATTGTTGATTTAATATTAGATTCCTGGAATTCTGCAATTTCACCAACAGAAAATCTATTTGAATTTAAATACACAATTTCAACTACAGTTGCAGATGATCTAGTAACAATTTGTGCAAGTGCTCCACTAGTTTTTCCTAGAATTTTTTCACCTAAAATTGAAGACGTATTCAAACTCAAACCAGATGGAAATTGTAAAGAATCCAGAGTTGGTGATGAAGAGTCATATGACTCATATACTGCTAAAACTTTAACAACATCGGGTAAATTTAAAGAAATTTCTTTGTCTTGAATTCTTGTACCATAGTAAACACTAGTGCTCAATCCACTAGTAGTAGTAGAAACACCAGATGAAATCTTTGTAATATTTACCTTTTCACTTCTCACATAATCTTTTTTCTTTTGGGTGATACCATTCTTCCTGACAGTTGTATTAAATGTAACATTAGAGGATTGACTTGCTAAAAGTCCAGAAAATTCAATCTGAGACCCATTAGCGGAGAGAGTAACTTGATCAGAGGTTAGATCTTCAATGGTTCCGTTTGAATAAAATACAGAATATCTTTCTACGTCAAATGCTTCAAAGAATGCACTTGTAATTCCTGTTGTGCTTACGTTAATAGTTGCAGATCCAGATGCATTAGTTGATTGTTCTTTTATCTGACTGTTAACAAGTAATGTTGAATTTGCTAAATTCACAGACGCTATATTATCTGAAGAAATCTTAGCGTATAATCCACCCGTGTCTCTAACTAATGGATTACCAAGTGAAAAAGTAACCGACTGAGTTGCCGCTGGAAGACTGCCATCACATACGCCAGAAACACTAGTAACAGCAGTAAGAGTTAATGTTAATCCATCACTAGAGATTGCAGAAACTCTATTAAATGTTTCTGCAGATAGGCTGGAAATTTGATATCTAATAATCGAATCTACTTTTATTCCAGTTGCTGCAAAATTACGACCTGGGCAAGTTGCCTCTCCTCCAGAAGTAATTGTAAGTTTATCAGTTAAACTGAAATTTTTTGGTAGAGATTTTTGTAAAACAGTATCTGCAACAAAATCAACTTTTAATTGAGATGTAAGTGCAGTTGAATCTTGATAAACTGATTTAACATCTTCAATTCCGAATGTTCTTACATTTACAATAGATCTAGAAATTTCTGTAGATTCATTAATTACAATTTGCTCTCCTGTAATAAATGTACCAGATGTTTGAATTAAAGTTAAAGTAGTTCCAGATGGACTTTCTGCAGCATATCCAAAGGCACCACTACTTACACCTCTAACATATGAAGTTTCTGGACAAGTTACAGATGAAAGTGATTCATTAACTGTTAAAACTGTATGTGTTTGAACATCAAATAAATATAAATCCCATTGAGATGAAGCATTTGAATATGAAGCATCAGTTAAATTAAATGAATATACTCTTGCCTTTCCTATGAGTGTTCCTGTTCCTGCACTTGTTGAATTTTTTCTTTGATTAAAAAGATTGACTATATTTGTATTATTATCAATTCCAATGAATGGGGTTCCAGATACATTGTTGACTCTCATCAATGTCCCAAATTCAAATGGGACTAATGCAGATGATACGGACTCTTTATCTCTTGGTTTTTTTACATCTAGAATTGTAGTTTCAGTGCTTTCAATATCATAACCTCTAACATAAGCTTTTCCTGGAGATATCATGACCTCCATTAAATTTTCTGAAGGAGTTGCTAATTGTTGTGTTTTCTGTTCGGAGAAATAAACACCGTCATTGGACTGTCTATCATTTAACGACTCTTTTACTTCAATTCCAAATTGATTTACAGAGTAATCTCCAGATTCATCAAATGTTCTTTCTGCAAAGTAATCTCTAATATAATTGTATTGTGTTTTATTTTGTATTTTTTTAATTTGACCATTTTCAATTCTAATTAATTCTATAAATGTTTTATCATTAAAATCTGTTAATAATTTTTTAGTTAATTTAGCTGATATTTTTAATCTATCTGCACCTGGTGCAGCATAATTTGAAAATCCCTTTGCATTATCATATAAAGTGATATCGTCCTTTGATGTGACAATTTCCTCAGTTACACTTAAACCAACTCTATAAGAAGAATTACTCTTATATGCATCTAAGACAATTTTATCCTTAGATACATCTACAAATGTTCCTCTAATAAAATAAACACCTGCCCCGATACCTACTGATGTTCCTACTGATGTTGAATCGTTTGGAACAAGAGTTGCTATCGTATCACCAGCGTTAACTGTTGTATTTCCATACGTAAATGATTCTTCGGTAATTAAAATTTCACCACTAGTAAATTGCGAAATTTGATTATTACTATCAGATTGTAAGTATTTTACAAATAGTGTAAGGTCTGTAATTCCTTCAGATATAGACTTTTCCAGATACTTATCTACTACAGCAGTTATCCCCGAGGACTGACCTCTTAAACGCTTTCCTACAAGTTTACTAGCATAAACTACAACATCAATTCCCAAATGATCAGGATTTAATCTTACTGAAAAATATGCTGGATCATAGTTTACATTTCCAGGGATCACCATTGATCCCTCTTTAAAGATATGACTACCAAATGATTCTACTTGATTCTGTAGAATTGATTGTAAAGTTGTTAGTTCCCTAGCTTGAACTGGATATCCTGGTTTGAATAAGACTCGATAGAAATTCTTATTCTTATCAAAGTCATCGTAAAAAGGACTTATATTAAGATTCGTTTTCTGTGGCATTTCTTAGAATTCCAGGATAATTTTAATGTCTTCTTTTTGTCTAGAATTTCTAGATATTTCAGGTCTATTATCAATGTAAATTATGTCTCCTGACCCTTTATTTATCTCACGACTGGCAACTCCATTCGTAAATTGAGTTGCCAAAGAAATAATTTTATTTCCTGTTGGATTGGTAGTGATACCAGTAAATCCAGTGTCAATTGATCCCGAGAATCCACTATTACTCGTGATAACATTTGCACTGGATGTAAAATTTAATACCTTTGAATTAGTAGAGACTCCAACATAATCAGTGCTGTCATATGTTGTTGGATTTAAAAATAAAGATCTATCTTGAAAAAATTTAATAACCTTTGTTTCTGTGTCATATGAGGCAACGTATCCCTTAGCAGTTCCACCTGTTACTGATTGAAATATAACATCTCCAGGTGCAATATTTCCTAGTGTTGGAGTTCCAGTAAATTTGATTGCTCCTAGAGCTGAAAATTGATTTTCAGTAAATACATTGGTTGATCCAATAGAAGTTGGATTTTTTACAATACCAATTTGAGAAAAGTTAGTATTTGATGGGAAATCTTTAGTTGAATCGTCAAATCTTGCATAAACTAAAACTTTATCAGCACCTAATTCACGGTAAATGTCATTCCCATGACCCTTGGACGGTGGTATGATAGGTATTAACTTAGCTTTAGTTGAAGCACTTGCTCCTATTGATCCGAGATCAACTATTCCATAAGTATAATTTTTTCCACCTGATGAAACTACTGTATTTGTTATTTTACCACCAACGACATCAAGAATAACTTTAGCCCCAGTTCCATCACCAATAATGTTTACTTCTTGCCCAAGTCCATTTGAATATCCGTTGCCTTGATTATCAATATAAACTTTTTTTATTTGATTTTCGTTAACATCTGAATTACCATTATCTCTAACAGCAGATATTTGAGCATTAGTTGTTGTTGCCCAATCACTTGGCAAGGTAATATATTCTGTTGAATCAAATTTAATGATATCGCTTGGAGAAACTGTAAAAAGATATTTCCAGACATATCCATCTCCACTTACTCCAGCAGCAGATGGTTCTAAATCTGTAAAAGTTGGTTCATCTAATGAGGCATTTCCTGTTGTTGAAATACCAGAAGATCCGTTACTGATACAAACATAAACTTTGAACTCACTATTCATTGCATAGTAATTAGCGTCATAGAGACGTGCTGAACCAGTAATTGGTGATAGATTATCTATGCTATAATCATGACGATACATCTCATACTTTGTCCCTCTTGCCCAATCAATTCTTCTGACAAGTCTTTTTGCGTTGGCAGAAGTAACTTTTTTACCAAACAATATATTATCACTAACAAAACTTGTATAATTAAAACTATCTCTAGGATTTGGAGTGTTAGTATCCCAATCAGTGGCTTTCCCAAATCCAGCAACTGCTGGATTTGGAAGACCTACAAATACATAATATGAATTAGAGGTATTAGAAACAGAATCAACAAAATTACCTGCATTTAATATTCTAAATTGATCGGTTACAATTGCCGCCATATTAATTGTTTTTTTCTATATTTATACTATCCGAGATCTTTTTTAAGAGCACCACTATCTCTTAATCCATATCCTCGTCTTTGAATAGATGGGAAGGTTGTTAATCCAGAGTCAACTGTAAGACCAGTTACACCTATTGAAATTGGAGATGAAGATCTACTAAATCCTGCTAGTCTTCCCCAGGAGAATCTACCACAGATATTTGTGGTTGATCCTGTAGTCCCCAATCCGACAACACTGGTCGTTGAAAGAATATCTGCAGTGAATGATGCATTACTACCACTAGAAGTTAAATTTTTCACTATGTAAACATTGTCTACAAAGGTGGTTCCAATACCTACTTTAGAAGAGTCGGATCCATTTACTGAAGTTACTCCACTTCCAACAACAGTTTCATGAATGAAAATTGGATAACCATCTGCTAATCCGGTAAAACTTGTGGCATTTAAGAAGAACTTGAGAGCAAGAGGATGTAACCCAGCTCCCACAGTGCTACCCGTGCTTGTAGTTATACCAGTTACAATTCCTGAAAATCCTTGAACTAAAGTAATATTTGAAATATTTTCATAAGTGGTATTTGTTGTTGGTGCTAAAACTTGTGGAGGTCTTGAGTGAGTATAACCAAATCCAGGATTGGTTATATTTGCTGTTCCACTTAATGATCCATTTACAACTGGAACTGTTGCTGTTGCCGTAGTTCCAATGCCTGTGCTAATTACTGCTAGAGATGAACCAGCCCCTATTGGTGCTGAAATTTTAACAGTTATATTGGATCCAGTGTATCCAGAACCTCCATTTGATATAACTAAAGAACTGACTGTTCCAGCTGCAGAAACAATCGCTGTAATTGCAGCTGCAACTGGATCTGCAGATCCTTGAACGATAATTGCATCTACATCAGCAATTACAATAGCAGATTCATTTTCTTCATAATTAAAGAATTGAGCATTATCAACAAATAAATCAGAATCAACTATTGATAAATTACCAATAATTTTAGCAGTTGGATAAACTAAAGATTCAATAGAATCTCGGGACTTAGAAACTTCCTCTCCACCAAGATTTTTGTCAACTTTTTGTTTAATCCAATCAAATGGTCTAAAAGAGGTTTCATTAATACCTAGACCACTATAAATGTTAGTTTCAATTTTATCAGATGTTGCAATATTGTAAATAACCCTTTCACTTTGAGCAACGACACTCGCATTTTTTTGTAAAACTACACTGTCACCAGATTTTATAGTCTCATTTATATTTACAGATACACTATCTGTTCCTCTTTTTCCTCTATAGAAAAATATAGAAATATTATCATTTAGAGTTGGAGCAGTTACAAATATAAATGAAGTTCCGCCTTCGAATTGATAGTGAACTCCTGGTTCTTGTATCACACCATTGACAAATATTAGTAATACTGCATTTAAATCTATTTCTGAAGATGCATCAGTTTCAAAACTTAGCAATTGACCATTATATAAAAGTGGGAAACGAGTTCTTGTACCATTCTGTAAGTTTGCAATAGAATCAATAAAATCTAACTCACCAAATTGCCAAGCAGAGAATGAATCTGTAAAAGTATTTAAAATTGTTAATTCGAAATCTTGTAAAGGTGCTGCTATATTTCTATCTGTTACTAATCCAACTGGTTTAATAACATCACCAACTCTAAATCCATATCCTGGTCTAGAAATCTTAAATGATTTTACTTCAAATAATGTAGATCCAATTCCAGTTGTTGAACTAGCACCAACATCTAAACTTATAAGTAATCCTAATCCAGTTTGAGTTGTTGTTCCAATTCCAAGTCTAGAAACTCCAATCACTGAAAGATTTTCATAATTTGGTTCCGAAACAAAGATTTTTGGATTAACGTATCCAGTTCCACCAGAAACTACATTAAAAGATAATGTTCCTCCAGCACCAACTGTAGCAGTAATATTAGCAGCAGTCCCCGAATGACTAGAATCAGTAATACCAATGGAAACAACGCCACGATATCCAGATCCAACAATATCTGTTGTTCCCAGTCCAACTGATGTAATAGCACCACCAGACACAACTGCAGTTACTGATGCACCAACAAGAGGAGCAAATCCCAATCCAGAAGTAGATCCTAGAGAAACAATAACTCCACCTCTTGGTAATTGATTACTGTTAACATCATAATCTGATAATATTAATTCATTATTAGTAGATGTTATTCCTGTAAATACGACACTTGAAATACCAGAATTTTCAATAAAACTGTAATTATTTCCTGTATTATTTGAAGTTGTTGGTGTTTGGAAAACATTATTAATGAATAGAACACCGCTACCAATTTCTATGCCTGTTGTATTAATACCCTGAACAGTTAATGTATAAGTTTTACCAATACCAGTGAACGACTTTGAAATATTGTCATAAATTTGATTTGTAGAATAATCTTGTCTTAGATAAACTCTCCCTCCAAATGAGGACTTTACGTGAGGAATATTACTATCATCAATAAGTTGAGTAGTATTTCCTCTTGGAGCCTCTGTAAAATGTGCTTTACTACCTACAATATTAAACGCTCCAAGATGAACTCTAACAACAGAACCATCTAAGTGAGAAGTTGCTGTTGTTCCAACAAATCCTCTTGTTGTCTCAACAATATTAAATGTCCCTGTCCCTGTAATTGGGCCAATTGAAGTTGTTCCAAGACCAACAGAATTGACTTTTATAAATTCATCATCAATTTTTAGTATATCACTCGGTAAAATTGAAGAAATACCTGATATTGCAAAGAATGTTGAAGCAGATCCTACCTGACCACCATTATTAGTTAGCACATAATTTATAGGTGTAAAAGTAATAGGACTCTGTACGACACCATCTACTGAAATGACAGTTTTTTCCATCTTCTTGAACATTTCAAGAGTATGAGCATTTCCACCACCATGTGAAGTGAATGTCAAATTTGTTCCAGCAAGAGCGTTGACTCTACTTGAAGCGAGTTTAAACTCATTCGTATTAACTCTAATAGCGTATACTTCAGTGGAAAGACCAACTCCGCCAGAAGTTTCAATAGATGTCCCTGCTACACCTGTAAACGTAGAACCTGCCTCATAAATTAATCTTTCACCAGTATTAAAGAAGTGATTCGCAATTGTAAATGTGCCTGTGCTTAAATTTAAAATACTAGAGTTCGATGGATTAAATGTTTTTTCAAAAATGGGAGTTCCGAAATATTTCAAATCAAAATCTTTTTTATTAACTCTATCCCCATTAAGTGAATTGTAAAGAGATAATATTAATTTTTCTGTTATCGGTCCATAAGAAAGTTGCTCCGGAATATTCAAGAGATCTAAATCAGTTTGAATAATTTCACTATAAACTTGAACACTAACATTATCCGAAACTCCGGAATCTGGATAAAACTTAAGAACTAAGTTTGATCCACTATATTCAGATCCAAAGGTTCCAATTCCACTTGTACTTCCAATAGAAAGAAATGGATATTGTATGATATACGTATCAGTATTATCGTGGAGTGTTAATAATTGGTGCAGTGCTGATGTGTTTCCATATCCAACCTTTGCAATAGATTTTATTGTAGTTACGTCTGACTTACTAACTGAAATAATGGTAGATATCCCAGAAGAAACTGAATAATTACTTTGCAATCTTGCAGATTTTTCAGCTCCATCTGGTTGTCCAGATGCTTTAAATATATAAGTTCCTATTCCAGTCGCAGTAGTTCCAAACCCAACTACTTTTGATCTAACTAATATTGAATTACTTTCTGTATTTTGGAATTTTAATGAAAGAACTCCAGAACTTATATTGGAAGTAAATGTCCCTATAAATCTGTCTGAAGTTTCAGAATTTTGATCATTATCAAAGTAATATTCGGTGATATATGTATTTGTATCATCATGATCAACATACAGTTCTACATATGTTCTTTCTGAAGATATTGAATTTACAACCTCAACATTTGCAAACAAAGATTCTGTTGAGGAAATTTGTCTTTCAATAATGCTAACTGTAGATCCAACACCCACTACATTATTAGATGCAATTAAATCAATAAATCCCACAGATTGCGTGTTAATTCCAGATAAAGTACTATTAAAATTATTTTTAATTATTTTAATATCATAATCAAAGTTAAAAGGATCATTAGGTGTAAATCTTAAAGAAATATTATTGGTGCTTGAGAGATTTGCAGAAATTTCACCAATTTTATCAATACCACTATGAATAGAAGATTTTTCAAAGGTAATTATATCTCCAGATACCGAAGGTAAAGTTATAATTTCAGTTGACTGTCTTTGAGAATCAATTGGACTTACTATCTGAACTAAAAATCTAGAATAACCATCATTAATATCATATTGATCAATATCAATATAAGTATCACTATCTTCTTCATTAGAAAACTGTAAACTAACATCATCAATACGAAGAACTCTGTTAGTGATACAGTTGATAAAATCAGATAATTTTTTATTTTTTAATTTTATAAATTTAGATTTATTTGAAGTTACATCAACGTCAATACCAAAGTCAAAGTTATTAATTACATCTACTCTATTTTGATTAATAATATCTACAAGAGCAACTGAAGTTGACCTTGTAGTTGTGCCAACTGAAACTGAACTCGTGCTAGTAATTCCAGTATCGGCAAAGTTTTTAAGTCCTGTGGTATGAACAAGTCTATTTACAGAATTAACTAATTCTTCATATTCTATTGGACTTTGAACCGTGTAAGATAGATTTTGATAATAATCATTGTCAGGTGTTACTTGATAATCTTCACTGAGTTTACCAATATCTGTTGACCAACCGAAGTTTTTCTCTAAAGAGTAATCTATTTTAAATATTGCCTTATTTTCCTCAGATGATTTAATAGTTGCTACAGTTCCTGAATCTTTCCCCAAAATAACATCACCCTCTTTCAGTTCATAAGTTCCATAAACTTTGAGTAAATCATTAAGATTTTCTGTGACTATTAGATCTCTTTCAATGTATAGACCATTGTTCTCTGTATAAATTTTTTCTCCTACAATAAAGTTTAAAGGAGTTTGAGTTACATTAAATGATGGATAATTTACTTTTCTTACAATTGAGGCAAATGAGTTTTGATTTGTTACTGCAATACCTGCATTTGTTGCATATTGTGAAATACTGAATTCAACTTCAGCTGGATTTGTGTTTCTATATGCAGTTACTGGGAAGAAATGATAATCATAGTTCTCAGAATTAAATCCTGTTCCAGTTGTTCCTAACTTTCTAATCCCTTCCACAAATACTTCATCACCAACAAGGAAAGCATCAGTCGTAAATCCTAAAATAGGAGTTGATAAAACACAAGTGATAATTCCTGCAGGGGATGAAATACAACTATTAATTCCAACACCGTTCGTATTGTTAATTGTATAAACTTTATTTTTAACCTCAGATAATCCCTTAGGTGCTTGAATGATATTGACTGAGGAAACAGATGATCCTTGAATAGAGGACTCTAAAATGCCTGTATTATAGGCCTCACCTGTATCAGGATTAACGATAATTAAATCTGGTGGAGTTGTGTATCCAAATCCACCAGAAATAATATTAATATCAGTGATGGTATTTCTATTAATTATAGTTAAATTAGGAGAAACATAAACTTCAGGATTTAAAGTTTTATCTACAGAGAAATCAAATCCAGGGTCATTAATAAAAATTTCATTTATTCTTCCGATAGTTGTAGAAACTGGAATAATGTCAGCATTAGATCCCTCTGTTGATGCAATACTTACAAACTTTGGAAGTTTCTTATAATTTGATCCAGGAGAGGTAATCCTCATCAGATCAACTCCACCCCTAGCACTTGATGAGTTTGTAGAATATTTCAGAGTGGATGTTAAAGATTGATTGTAATTGTATGATTCTGGATTAGATTTTAAAGATATTTGGAAAGTTGTTGATCCGATTCCAGATACTGTGTATTCCCCATTATAAGCACTATCGACAAATGTAATTTGAGAATTATAATTAACTTCTTTATCGGATGTTCCTATAAATCCAGATTTTTCTAAGGTGTAAAATAGTTTAGATGGTAAATTATCAGAATAATTTAAGGTAACTCTTGCAGTAGATGCTACTCCAACAGTTGCAACTCCAATAACACTAAATGTATTAGTAGATCCTATAGAAATTAATTCATTATTAAAATCTTTATCATAGTATATTTTGAATTTATATCCAGTCAGAGAGGAGTCCGATACATTAAATACTAGATTATTATTTTTTATAACTTTTAATTCTGGATTTATTTTAGAAATTTCTTGAGATGCACCACCAGTTGAAGCAAAACTAACAATCGATGGTGGGGAAGAAACAGAATCATAGTAAGTATTTGTTAGATTTATTCTATTATCATCTATTCTATAAACATAATAAGATCCAGTCTCTAACCCAGAAACAATCAGATCTGATGCATTATAGAAAATTTTATCACCTGTTTTTAATTTATGAGATGTAAGTTGTATTTCATTAGATGAAGTGTTTATTGATGTGGATCCAAATCCAATTGGATTAATTAATAGTTTATCATTCTGTGAATTATATTTCACATTAACAAACGTTGATGTTCCGATTCCAACAGATTGATTTGATTTTAAAGACAACTGAATGACATCACCATTACTTAGTCCATGATCAGTAGATACTGCAATTGTTGATTTTATTTTTTCAATTTTAGCAGTTGCTTGAATAAAATTAGATTCTAGTGAGTATTGATAGTCTGTACTATCGCCATTAGAAATAAATGATCTAAAATATAAACCATCTGTATTTGTTGTCAATCCAACTTGCGTACATAGTCCAATATAATCCTTTGATTTATTAATTACATGTAAAGTTTGAGAGTTTCCACTTAGTGGTAAATTAAATGTTGCACTTGTTTCTGTGCTGGAAACCGAAATTGGTTGAGTTCCAGATACTCTTCTGAATATTACTTCTTGATTTGTTTTAAATGGATGATTTGGAAGATAAATGCTCTGAGTCGGTATTGAAATTGATTTAATTACATCTCCAAGAATATAATTAGCAGAAACACCGATTCCTGTTGTTTGGCCTATTCCAACAGACTGTTGTGGATTAAAATAAACTTTATCATCTAACTTTGAATCAAAGTATGGTGTTTTAAGAGGAATTGTAAATCTACCAGTAATTGTTGTGACTTCTGTAGATGCTGTATGTGCTGATCCTACTACTCCTCTAATAACTCTAATAATTTTATTTTCTGGAAATAAATTAAGTACAGAAAGTGTTTCGGTTCCGATTGCAACAGTTGATCCGACGGAAAGATTTACTGAAATATTGGAGACATAAATGTCAGTAACTAAACCAGATGTTGCATTACTTGGTACTTGTTGAATAAGATATGTCTTTTCGGATGACACTCCAATAATGTGAGAATCTGTCAATCCTTCAATAAAAGTGGAAACTCCAGATATAATAACACTATCTTTATCTAATAAAGTGTGATAAGGATCAATATACAAAGAAATTTGATTTGGGTCTTCCCAAATAACTGATGCTGACTGATAAGTTTCAACTGCTGTATTTAAATTTACAATTTCTTTTCCAGTAATGGAAAATACATAAGCACTTAATCCACCACCATTTGTATCATCACTATTAAATGATGCAACATCTCCAACAGCGTATTTTTCACCATCTTCATTAATAATAAAATCTAAAACAGATCCCTTACTTACGGATTCTATAGTTGCACTTTGTAGTAATATTTCGTTTGGTTCTGAGATAAAATCATTATTAGAGTTAATATCAGAAACTTTATATGGAAAAGTATTTCTAATTAATTTAGAATTGTTAAAATCAAATGACTGATCTAAACTTTGCGTTATCGGTAAAGATCTATATGAATCACCAATAAAATATGGAAAATTAGCGACCAATGTATTAGTTGCAGTATCAGTCTTGATTCCTGCATAATACGCATATACACCTTGAGGGAAATCTGGTGTTCTAGCAAATCTACCATTATATTGATCTAGATTACCAGAATTGTTAAATTTATAATCTTCTACAAAAAATCCAGCAGTAAATCCTGATGGTCTATCAATAACATCTGATGATGAAAGAATATATCCAGAATTTAAAAATGTTAAAGGAGAATTGGTGTTATTGGGATCTGTATATGCGTAAGATCCATAAATTGGATTTCCATCATATGCCCATCCAATAATTGGAGAGTGTTGACCACCCTGATCATTAAATGCACTCTGACCAATTTGAGTTGAATATCCAACTAATCCATATTGAATTCCCTCTGTAGTTCCAGAAAGAATTTCATTTCCAAACCTAGAGTGATTGTTAACTGTAAGTTCCCTTACAAGAGTTTCTGCAATTGCATTAGAACCAACAGATGTTACTTTGATTGCTGCATCTGAGGTGTACCCTCTTCCCCCATTTAATACTACTACTGAGGTTACTTTTCCATCACTCACTATTGCTCTTAATTTTGCACCAGTAGCGCCTGTAGTACCAACACCAACTACAGTTAGATCTGGTGCTGAAGTATACTCAGTGCCAGAATTAGTAACTTGAGCTCCAATTATTATTCCATTAGATATGAATGGTTTTACTTCTGCACCTTTTCCAGACTTAATTGTTACACTTGGATTTTTGTGGAAGTTTAAAATTGTTGATCCATAACCTGTTCCTGTTTCATAAAGATATAGATCAATAATTTTACCTCTAACAAGAGGAGTCGCTGTTATAATTCCCGTTACACCATCATACTCTGCATTTATTGTTAGTGTGATATCTGGATAGGCAAAGTTTTGATGTCCAGATCCAATAGAAGTTATATTTACGTGCTTTCTCTTAGTATAATTTTCAGTAATAGTTGCTGCAACGCCAGCATTTGCTAGTCTAAACTTATTATTATTTTCTCTTAAAATATAGTAACTCAGTGAGGTCGATAATCCAGATACAGCAGTTCCTTCAGTGGAATATCTAATAATATCACCATCAGAAAATCCATGATTTTTAAAATTAATCGAATCATCAACTATGGATATGTTTGTTGGATTGACAATTAACTTTCTATTTTCATATCCACTTCCAGGATTTATAACTTTAATGGATCTAAGAGTTCCTTTTCCTTCAAAAGTTCTAAATTTATGAATTCCTTGAGCTGAAGAGTCTGTTATACCTAATGTGTTAATTCCACTTGAATAATCTTCTAGTTTTTCATAGAGTTTGATAGTTACATTATTAACAACTTGTGCATAATAAACTGAACCACTACTTAGTGTAAGTCCTTGATCATTATCATTACCGACAATCGTTGAAAAACCTATGGCACTATTTCCATTTCTATTATAAACAAGTGCATCACCATTTCTAAAATTGTGATTTTTTAGAAATGTGATTGTATCACTGCTTACATCAACTCCTCCGCCAGATACAAGAGGTCTTGAATCAAATTCAACTTCTCTATATCTTGTTTCTAGAATTGGTTCTAAAATAGCTCCATTTCCATTACCACCAGAAATTGTAACTGAAATTACATCTTTTAAATCAAAGTCCTGTGGATCTACAAGAACTGATTGAACAGATCCTTTTACAATTGCTCTAGACAATGCTGTTGTTCCACCAGATACTACTGGATCATCAATATCAATGAATGGTGGATTAATTACATCATAGTCTTTTCCACTATTATAAAGTTTTACCTCTTTTATGGGTCCATAATAAATTTTATCGTTAGATTTATAGTTTACAATTTCAACACCATTAACAAGCATTCCAGTTGATCCTGGAATCGTACTTGTATTGTTTCCGTTTTTTATATTTGATAGAAGTGGAAACTTTTTAAGAAGTTTTTGTGGGTAAATTAATCCACTTCTTTGCGATGAAAGAGTAAAAGTGTGAGATCCTAATGAACTTAATGAAGTAAACTCAACATAAGAATCACTTTCAATTAAAGCTCTTGATTGATATAATTTAATTTTATTATCTGGAGACAATACTTTGACATAATACACACCCTGTTCAAGACCAGAAAGAGGTGTAGATGAGGCACTATAATAAACTTCATCACCAGTTATAAACGCTACGCTACTATTGAATGATAGTATTGAAAATTTATTAGTATTAGCATCAAATCCTTGTAAAGCACTTCCCGAGGCAGAAGTTATTGTTGATTTAATTAAATTTTTAGTAATATCATATGATGGTAATGAATTACTTGCAACATACACAAATTGATCTCTATCATTGTAAAAATTTTGAATATTGCTCGTGATAGTATTATTACCATACAACAATGGTACACCAGAACTTGTGGCCGTTTTTAATTTTCTTCTAATTGAATAATCTAATGAAGAATTATAAGTGAATCCAACAAGATTATTTAAATTTATTTGTCTAGTTGTCAGATTAATTGCAGATACTACTGCATTAGAGTGTGCGATATTTTCAGTGCTTCCAAGTAAAATATCAACTGTATCACCAACTTGTAAACTAGATTTATCAATTTCAGATTCAAGAGTAAAGGTAGATCCAGAAATACTGCTAACTTCGAATCTTGAACTAGTATTATAAATCCAAGAGTTAGCAATTATTTCTTTGTATGCTTTATTAGATTGAGGGTTTTTAATTTTTTCACCGACATTTTTTACAAATATTTTTTGCCCCTCTGTAGCAAGTTTAATATCATTAATTTGTTCAAATTTAGATAAAACTCCTGTAATAGCAATTTCTACTTTTTTGGTTATATCTCCATTTTCATACCCAAAGAAAACTTCATTTGTCCTAATATTAGACTTAGTGCTGATCGTTTGTGTTACACCAGAGCACCCAAGAAATTGATTAACTGATTTATTCGTGTATGTGACAATATTATTACCAGAAATTAAAGTTCCTGTTGCACCAAATCCAATTGTAGAGTCTACAGTAATAACTGAAGATCCCACTGAGACTGGATTGATAACTCTAGTCTTTGGTTGAATGGTAAAACTACCCTCAATCAAATCTTTTTCATCAAATCCAACAAATAATCCAATCTTAAAGTATGTGCTGATTCCTGATCTTGTGAATATTTCAACTTCAGAAATAGATGCTTGTGTTGTTTCATCCGTAGATTTTTTAATTGTCTGCCCAACTAACTTATTTGGATCTCCTGAAATTCCTTCGGCAATTACAATCTCTCTTCTTAAAAAGTTCGCAGATGATGGTTTAATTAAAAATCTTTCAAGATCTATTACTTTTGGAGTAACTCCATAAAGAACTCTAAAAAGAATTTTAAATGATTCTTCGGTTCCCTTTGCCTCATAAAAACTTCTTGCTTCTTTTACAAAGTTATTAACATCAAGATCAGAAACAAAATTAACGTCCTCTAATCCAGGAGTAAAAGTATACTTTAATTTTCTATAAAATTCTTTAAGGAACAGAGAACTTAAGTTTTTAACTTTAGACTTAGCGTTATGAGAAGATTTCTCAGTATCTTTAAAAATTAGTTCTTCAGGATTTAGTTCATTTTTATATGTTGTGATTCCACTAAATCCACGAATACATCCTGTAAAGGTATTTGTAGTGATGCCAGTGTATGTAAAAATCTCACTATCAATTTGAAAAAGACCGTACTCTTCTGGAAATCCCTTAGTTGAATAAACTTGAACAGTATCAGTTGTTGATGAAATACCAGAATAAAGAGTTGTTTCACCAGTAACAACTTCTGGTGTGAGATTATCCAACTTTAAATATTGATCTAGATTTTCAGCAATGTCAGAGGGTCCACTCTGATATCCTTGAGAGATATAATACTGCTTTAAAAAATCTACTGCTTTGGGACTTTCTGAGAGTATGAATTCTGGTAGTTGATTTTCAATTATTTGCTGAACTTTTACCCTTCTTTCAAATCCAGTCTGTATCATCTTATATCCTCTTTAGTTCTCCGTTTAAGTAGCTAGAAGTGGTCTTATATCCAACTCCGGATATCTGTTCGCCTGATGTGATAGTATCCTTAACCATATTTATCTTGCTCTTGGCAACAGAAAAACTAAGATATAGATCTTTTAATCCGATTACATCATTTGATTCTGGAATTGCTTGAATTTCAATAACATTATTTTGAACAGTTGTTGAAGTTACTACGATTGTATTAATTTTAATTTCCCCTGTTTTATAATCTACTATTCCTGCTGATTCAACTTCAACAACATATTTTCCTTGTTCATTTTTTTCCTGAACAACAGAAATAATACCTGTTGTTTGACTTTGAGGAGTATCCGTAAAATAAAATGTTCCAACTCTATCACGTAGAGTAAATCCTGTACTCTTAATATTAAATCCCTCTGGTTTATAATAAAAAGCATTACCAAAGCATAATTCATATTGAGCAGGAGTATCGATTAATGCTTTAAGATTTCTACGAATGACAACTCTGGTAATGTTAGAGGTAATTGCATTATCAACATTATCAATTGTTTGACAAAGTTTACTATACTTAAATCTACCACCAAATTTATTAATATTAGATGTTGCAAATGTGTTTAAAGTTGAAATTATGTTCGTCTTTAAATTATTGACATTAGTGACTTGAGGATTATTATAATAGACAGCACTATCAATTTCAACATAAAGAACTTTAAGATCAATAATTTTTTGATTGATTCCTGTTAAAGAATAGTTCTTAAGTTTACTTAGAATAGTCTGTTTATCAAAGTCAGAAATAAAGTCTCCATTTCTAGGTTTAATACTAATAAGAACATTACCAAATTGTGGTGGAGACAATTCTTCACCACCAACGACAGAAACAGATTCTGTATTGGGATAAACGGATTGAATAATTGCCTCATAATCTCTTGCAGTTACCGCTCGATATTGTGAAGAGTAAATACGAGGAGCAAAATACTTGATTGAGTCCACACTCTCAATATCAGACCCATTTGCTGCAGCAGAGACTGTGGTGACTGTAATCGATCCAGATGGAATGACTATTACATTATTAGCATCTAGAAATCTACCAGAGAATGAAAAATTAGAAGCACCGTTACCATCCTTACCTTCAGTTACAATGTAAGTAACGGTAATAACAGTTCCATTAACTAATTTTTTACCAAAATATCCATCACCAAATAAAAGTTCATACTTTTCATCCTGAACCTCTTGTATCAAATAAATTTCAGATGTTTTATTAATATTTAAAATGTTATCAACTTTTTTATATTCTCTTCCAAGTCCAGTATCACTTATGCCTTTCACATAAACAACAATGGTTGCAGAGTCAATAAAAGAGTTATCAAGAATAAATCTCTGATCTAATGATCCATCAACAACAAATGTCTTTCTTAAAAAGGTTCCTTGATAAATGTTGATGTTATCAAACGATGCGATTCCAGAATTAATCGTTGTTGTGATACTTTCTGGAATTGAAAAGATATAATCGCTATTATCTGCTGTCCCAACGCACACTAGACCAGCGTCTAAGGTCAGTGTAGAAGACGAGCTGGTAGTTGGAACATTAAAACTGACAGTTGCCCTAGAGGACGATCTAGAGCGTGGTACGTAACCAATATTTCTTGCTAGTGAGACAACATTTTCTCTTAAAGTTGCTGAATCTAAGAAAGATTCATTCACAACCATATTAGAGTTAAACGCTGTAATATATGTGTTATAGGCGAGCGTATCAATTAAGATAGAAAAATTAGACCCTTCAAAGTCAAAGTCCGTAAATGTTGAGTTTGCACGGAGATAATCTTTGATAGAGGTCTTAATCTGATCAAAATCTAGATTAGAAAATTTAGTAAAAGGCATTTTATCTTGTTGCCTCTAGTAAAAATGAAAATTCTTGTACAGGAAACTGTTGACCAATAATTTCAAAGATGACAGTAATCTCAAATGTATTATCATCTGGTTGTGGATCAACATCTAACCTTAGATTTGTAACTCTTGGCTCAAAGTTTTCAATGGTAACACGAATTTGGTCTTCAATAACTGATGCAGTACCAAAATCAACAAAATCAAATAAACTTGAACGGACGTTTGATCCGATGATTGAGTTAAAAAATCTTTCAGTGGGTATAGTTTCAACCAGATTTCTCACAGAACGACGAATCGCTGCTTCATTTTTTAAAATAGGCAAATCTTTTGTCACAGGGTGGGGTTCAAAAGACAAACTAATGTCTTTAAAACCCCTAGATACCCCTTTAATCGTCATTTGTCAAAAAGTTTTCTTGCTTTATTTATATTCAGTGCCAGGGAGATCCATAAACTGGTTCTGTACCATAATTCCAATCATCATAATCTTCATCATTACGGATTTTTTCATGAAGTTCAACTTGTTTTTTAAGATCATGCTTAGGTGCCAAGTCATGCATAACCTCTTGAATGACTCTTTTTGGTGGCGTTGCCTCATAATCTGTAATTAGTTTAGCAGTACCCCACATTTCTCTCATATAATTGGGGTCTCTATCGACTGGTAAATTAGACATTTTAGCTCCTGTTTTAATGAATAAAACAGAACTTTTATAAAGGAGGTTGCTATCTCCCTGTTTCTATTTAACGATTCACTTCACGTATTGAATATGAGTCCGAATCGAGGTATTTTAAGATTTCTAAGGCAATCAAACGTGGATCTCCATTGCCACAGGTATACACATCCACTGCTAAGCACCCATTTTCAGGCCAAGTATGGCAAGAAACATGACTTTCTGCAAGTGCAATCACGATTGTACACCCCTGTGGCACAAAATGATGAGAAAATGTGTTTAAAATCTCCATTTTTGCACGTTGAATGCCTGTCATCATGGCATTCTGAAGCGATTGTATGTTATTAATCGTTTCAAACTCAACATTATACACCTCTAAGAGCAGGTGTTTGCCCATTGAATACTGTTTCAACTCAATTTTTGGTAAAAAGTTATTTATTTTCCCGTTCTTCGGGTGTTGTATAGAAATATTCGTCACAATCACCTAAACGACCCCATTCAAGTTCATTTTCAACTTCAAACCACTGCGTTGAAACCTTAAAATCAGGTATTTTTGGTTCTGATGGAGTCAATGACACGTCATATATGCGACATCTGTTGTTTGGATAGAGTGCATACTGACCATTTTCAAGTTCTATCAGGTTAAATGACTTGTGTTCTTGAGGAATTTCACTGGTGCTGTAGTTAACTTCGTCTGTGGACTCGTGATAGTTATCAAGTGTGCAAATATAAGACCCATTGATCTCACCAAAGTGACGAGTACGTACAACCCAACACATAGATCCCGTAAATTGTTTATGAATATTGGTAATTCCGTAGTCCATACAGTTCCAGAACTGTAAATTTGGAAGATCTAAGTCAGGAGTTGGAGTTTCTGGAGATGCAACGAATGCTGATATCGGCAGTTTATCAAACATTGCTCCATATTCAGGTAAATAAGTCTCAAAATAAAAAGCACGTCCAGGTATTGACTTTGCCGAGACCCAGACACCCTCAACAAACTCACCGTGCCCATCCTGTAGATCACGTAGATACTCTTTACGAACCCAAACTTTCTGTGCAGGTAGATTTGTAATTAGACAACTCATAATGGATTCATCCTTTACCCTGTCCTCTATATTTTTTAGGAGCTCCGTTGCGAGAAGATGCGGCATACTTCGTACCATTTCCTGCTCCCTGACGAGATTTTTTAGGCGGCCCAGGACTATAAGAACTCTTGTTTAAACCGACTTTTGATTTTGCCATTCGCGTTCCTCTACATAAATTTCAGTTTTAAGATCTCCCGAACTTGGAGTACCTGTCTGATAGAATTGTTCTGCCAGATCTTCCATTGTATCGAGATATTGTTCCTCTGTAAGATGATGATATATTACTTCCCCCTTATAGAGAATCGTATACCGTTCGTTAGCCATCTCAAATGATTCTTGACTTCTCGTGCCCAACGCGAATGCGAGGATCACACCAGATTTCAAATCCTGCTTCTTTTGCATCCAAACAGAATGATACGTCTTCTCCACACATATCCTGAACTTCACCTGACTCAAAGACTTGCATCTTAGGTGCAAACCAAGGGTATTTCATTTCTTGATGTTCAAACACTCCGTGTTTAATTAACAACCATCCGAATCCAGCATAGTCCACTGTAAATGGTTTTTTACGCTTCGACATCGTTTCTAATGTCTCATGATTCATCACACCACCATTATTACGGAAATCATCCTCATCCATCCAGTGTGCAACAGAACTTGTCTGTCCATCTTCTGTACAATACCAACCAGAAGAAATGTCCTGATCCAATAAAATTAATTGATAAAACTTTTCTGTATTGAATACAATATCACTATCAATCCACAATTGCCAATCATATTTTAATTTTCCATCCCAAGGAAGTTGATCAGGTCCACGCAGAACATTCGCGCCCAGACACTTGCAACGTGCAAAGTTCACCATTGAACTATAGTCTTGTGAAATCTGAATACTTGCGCCAGATTGCACAATATCAAAACAGAGTTGAACAAAGTTCTTTAAAAACGTATAAGAAACACCACGACCAGGAAGACAGAATACAACTGACTTACCACGAATCATCTCACGTGCCTTATCATAATCAAACTCTTGCTCAGTCTTTGCAATCGGTGTTTTTGCTTTAACAGTAAATCCTCTAGCCATAATTGAATGTCGTTACTTTCATATCATACAGTATTATCTAGTCGTTGTCAATCTCTCTCAGAAATGATAATTTCATCTCCATCAAGTTTTAATTTAACTTCAGTATCCTCATACCAAGAGAGTTCATTCATCAACCATTCAGGTATTTCAATATAATACTCTCCTGTAATTGGATCGACTTGTATAGACCTAAAATTATCTCCGGAATTTTTTTTCATTTTCTATCGATCAAATTTTGTTTTTGTTTTTATATAGTGAAATCAATCGTTTACTTTAATGTCTTAAAATATTTGTCCGGAATTTTTTGATTTCACTGTATATTTAAGACGCGAAAGCAAGACTTTATAGATTATGGGGTCCCATGGATTTTTATAACGGGGCGCCCCCCCCCCCACGCGCCCCGCGACGCAACGGGCGGCGGCGGCGGGGGACTGCTGTCAACGCACGAGCAGGCAGGGGGCAGGGAGTGCCCCCCCCCACTCACTCAGCGGCGCCCGTGGAAGCGGTCGGCGTCCAACTCCTGCAGAGCAGCGAGCAGTCCGTTGGCGTAGTCGTGCAACCCTTTGGCATCCTTCACGCGGGCATCCAGGAATTTGCAGGAGTTCACCGCCAGGCGGATGGCATAGTCAGAGTGGCGCTCAGAGTAGCAACGGAACTCAGCAAGGCAGGTGCGCTCATCAGCACCGTGGCGCACGTAAGAGGCGGCGAGGGTGGCGTACTCCTCAGGAGTCCAACGGGTCGCCTCAGCGGTACGGGGGTTGGCGGTTACCTTCGCCAGGGTCACGATGCCATCGGCAACCTTTTTGCCTTGGTTGAACAGGCGGCGCTCCTCACGCTCCAGGTTGCTCAGTCCAAAGTTTTTCACATACTGGAGGTGCTCTTCGAAGAACTCCAGGGCGAGGGCGTCGGAAGCGGTGAGAGTCATCGGGTCGGTTGCGTGTGAGTGTATTGTAGCAGGTCGGGGGTCAGTTGAACCAGGCAGCCAGGTTCGCCAGTTCGCAGGCGATGTCCTCCAGGTTCGCTTCGGTCAGGTCTGCCAGGCAGGATTCCACGTCCTCATCGGGCACGTAGAACAGGTTGCCGTTGATCTCCTGTGCCATCTCATCAGCAAGGGACAGGCAGCGGGAGCGGAGGTCGGTCATCGGGTCGGTTGCTTTGGTTCCCATATTATAGACCCCCCACCCACGGAATGCGGGCAGGGGGTGGACGGTTGATCAGGTGGCGTCGGTGGCGATGCTCTCCAGGATCTGTAGGATCTGTTCGCCGTTGCTGCCCTGGCGAAGCAGGGAGATGGCAAGGTTCAGGGTCATGGTAGGATGTAGGGTTGAAGGGTGGCAGTCTTTAAGGGCGCTGCCGTTCCCATTGTATCAGATCAGAGCGGGCATTATGTAGACTTGCCGCTGGTTGCTGCCCAACCATTCGCCCCATTCTTCCCAGATCGCATTGGCGGCGGTCTGATTGCCTTGGTAACTGTGGATCATCATACGATCATGAGCATGCTTCAGGATCAAATCCATCAAGTCGTTTCTGTTCATCAGATCAGGGTGCCAGGTGAGCGGGGGAACCGCAGGAGCGGTAGAAGGCGATCATGCTCTCTGCCTCTGCCAGGGTGCGGAAGAACTGTGACCGCCACTCACAGGCATTGTAGGGGGTCTGGTAGCGGACTTCGTAGCGGATCATGGGGTTCGTTTGAACTGTGTTCAGTATAAGGGTGGAGGGGGTCTGTGCCCCCTCAGTGCACCAGTTCAGAGATCGTCCATCATGGCGTTGATCTCCAGTCCGTCGATGGCAGGGTCATCCCAGCGGGCGCCGTCGGGGGTCTCTTTGCTGCCACAGTCGCGGAGCAGGGCCACCAGATCCTGATAGTTGGCAGCGTGTCGGGCGGCATCATAGAGTCCCTCATCGTTCTGAATCCAGAGGGCGACGTTCCAGGTCGCCCAGTTTGCCCATCCGTTGAAGGTTGCGGTGCTCATCGGTTCGGTTCGTTTGGTATGTGATCAGTATAGAGGGTCAGGAGGGGGTCTGTGCCCCCTCAGTGTGCCAGTGCCTCAATCGTCCATCCCCATCGCATCCCGCAGCAGGTTGTAGGCGTTCAGGTAGTAGTCGGCGTCGGTGCCGTTACCCTTGACCCGCTCATCCACTGCCAGGCAGAGCACAGCGGTGCGGATGGTGGACCACTGGGCTTCGGTCAGGGTGATGGAGCAGAGGTCGTTGGGGAGGACGTTGGTGCGGGTCATGAGGTGCCTTGCGGTTGTGAGTGTATTGTAGCAGGTCGGGGGTCAGTCCCACCATCCGTTGCGGGTGTTGACCTTCATCCCTAGGGCAGCACACAGCATGGGGAACCCGATGGCAACAATCATCAAGAGGGCAGCGGCAAGGTAGTGATTCATCGGGTCGTTTGTGGTTGTGAGTGTATTGTAGCAGGTCGGGGGGGTCAGCGACCATCCCAGCAGTCAGTTGTCCAACCGTCCCGCTCCATGCGTCGGCGGTCGTAGGCGTCAGCATCCATCAGATCATCGTGCTCAGGGAGGCACAGGTCGCCAACCCACTGGATGGGGGGCAGGTCGTAGGTCAGATCGGTTTTGTTCATGGTTTGATTATAAGGGGTCAGGGCGGCAGGGGTCAATCCCCTGATGGACGGTTCCGCGACTGTCACATGCCGTTCAGGAAGTCATGCAGATCCTGCTGATACTCCTGTTCGGTCTCATAGGAGCGACCGTGAATGATGCAGGGAAACTCCCGCTTGGCGGCGGGTGCCTTGCTGGGCTCCTTACCCTGGGAGAGGATCTGAGCGACGTAGGGGTTGTTGGTTTTCATGTCTGTAGTATAAGGGGTCAGCGGGCGATCAGGTCGGCGGTAGTGTGCAGTAGGTCAGCTGTCACATGGCGGACAGGGCGGATCGGTTCCCAGAGCAACCACAGCAGCACGGCAGCAACGGTCAGGCGAATCATGGTAGCACGGTGGAACTCAGGGGAACGGGAGCGGGTCAGGGTGTGAATCATACCAGGCGGCGGGCGTGTTTGCGGATCTCACCTGCTGAAATGGTAACACCGATGCGGGGGTCTTTTGCCTTGCCGTTGCGTTTCGTAGCATACTGGCGCTGTGCCTTCGGCAGCAGCAGGGAGAGCACGGTGTCGGCGTCCATCACCCACACTTCGGCAACTGCTGCCCCATCGTAGCGGGCGAAGTAGTGGCGGGCATAGCATCCGATCTTATGGTCGATCAGGTACGCTTCCTGCTCCTCCCAGGTCGGTTGAACGCTGATCCCGTTGTAAGTTGCGCTGATGGTGCTGCCAATGGTGCTCTTGTACTCTACAGGGGTTCCGTCTGCCTCATAGGCGTCGGCGCCACTGTAGGAGTCTGCCACAGTGTGCCCCAGCAGGCAGGCAAGGTGGATCTCACGGGAGCGGGCATACGACATCGGATCGCCAGCGTTCAGGGCGTCCGCTGCCTCATAGAGGGCAGCGAAGGCGTCCAGGTATTGCTGCTGGGCGGTGGTGATGGTGGCAGCGATCATCGGTCGGGTGCTGATGGAATCAGTATAGGGGGTCAGTTGCGGGGATTGCAGTAGGAGGGGTCCACCTTGCAAAGTGCCTCCGTCTGACGCTGCTGATGAGTTTGGATGGTATTCTTACCTGCCTCCAGCACCCAGGCACCCGTCACAATGGTGACCATGGCAAAGCACATGACCAGGATGGTGGTTTGTAGTGTGCGGTCGTAGATCATCGGTCTGAATCAAGAGGGTGGCGGGGCCGTGACCTCCCGCCTACGGGGTAAGGGGTCTGTGGGGTTGCCCCCGCCGTTCCTCCCCTTGTGAACATAGTATGGCATCCCCTGAGGGGTCATGGACGGTTTGGTGGACAGTTCAGGAAGTGGCACACAGGGGGTTGTAGGGAGTGCCTGAGGCTCTATGATAGGGTCACAAGCGAAGGAGGGGCGGGGTAGCCCTGAAGACGAAAACCATCGCCACTCCCCCAGCCATAAAATAATGGCCGCCGCAAAGTATAAAAAAAGGGGGCGGATGTTGCCCCCCTATTGTTTATGCGAACATGAAACTTCCGTTGAACTCATACTCATTGAACACGGGGGAAGATCCCGCCTGTCCGATGAACTTATGAA
>Ga0172367_10002171_pt1 | contig 27264 bp, 17 predicted proteins | sample Lak10m_FD_114542 | JGI IMG/M metagenome (GOLD analysis project Ga0172367, IMG submission 114542) | Freshwater microbial communities from Kabuno Bay, South-Kivu, Congo - kab_022012_10m | ecosystem: Environmental > Aquatic > Freshwater > Lake | place: Democratic Republic of the Congo: South-Kivu...
CGGCCAAGGGGCAGCGGGACTATCAGCCCCTCACGTTCGAGCAGCGGGGCGTCCATGTGCCGTTCCGCCATAAGTATTTGGCGTTTGTCCGCCTGCGGGCGGCAAAGGGACCGGAGCCGCGGGATTGGGATGCGGTGATCCAGAACTTCAGCGAGAACCGACGCGGCCAGAACCTGGTGATGGGCTGGCGGGAGTTGCCGAAGTTTGCGTCCCTGGAGGCGTTCGACCAAGCGCTTTACGATCGCGTGACCGCGCTCGGCGCGGAGCAGCGCATTGGGCCGGCTGCGGTTCGGACGGCGCATCTTGAGACGGTCCGCACCTACGGGAGCGGTGAGATGGAGCGGGTCACCGCCGGTGCGCTGCTGGATCGGGATTCCACCGAGCGCGCGGAGGCCTTCATCAACCTGCTGGCCCGCTTGGTGCGGGAGTGCGGGATGAAGGCCGGCTTTCCGGCACCCGACGAGGCCACGCTGGCCTCGCAGTTCAGCCGCCAGTTCGACCGTGAGGGCCGCTTCCGCTCCCCGCCCGGGCGTCATGAATTTTTCGATTGGGTGGCGAACGATCTGATGGCTGCGGCCGGCATCAACCGGGAGACGCTGATCGCCCGCGTCGACGCGACCGCGACAGCGCTGGCGCCGCTCGCCGGGGTGATGGCCGAGTCGATCGACTGGAGCGACGGATATTTGCTGAAATCCTATTGCCGGCTGCGGGAGTTTCGTGGCCATATGTCCGAGATCGCCAAGGATGGCGGCCCCTACTACTTTAACGGTGCGGTGATCGTTCTGTTTGCCGTGGTCGAGAGTACCAAGTACATCGATCGGCGGCTTTCCAGCATTCGTCTGCGTCTCAATGACACTGATACGTTCCTGTTGAGTTACAAGGAGTGGGAGGACTATTTTTCCCGCATGCACCGTGACCTCAGTTACGCGCTGGACGGCTGGGGGACTCTGGTGGGATTGTGGGAAAGGACGGTTGAGGGCATCGATCCCGACACCGGGTTTCTGGCCATTCGCGATGCCCTGACCCGCATTCTCCACTGGCTGCCGACACTGCCGACGCAGGAGGTGGAGGGGAGCGAGCAGGAGCGCAAAATTTGGGATCAGTATGATGCGCTGCGTAGCGACGCCGTCCAGGAGCTGAGCATCTGTTTTGAGGGCGATCCCAGCTCCGGCGACGGGTCGGCGTAATTTGGGGGCCTGGACGCGGTCGCGTCACTGTAGATGCGGCGTCCAGCCGCATAGAGCGGCCAGAGGCCGCTGCGATGGTTTTTTCGCCTCGGCTCAGGTCGGGGGGCGTTGGCAGCGGCGCGAGGAGCGGGCGGTGGGGGTGGGGTCGACCATTCGTAGCTTGGCGCTCATTCCACTGGGCGGTCGCCGGCCGGCGGGTCCGGGCGGGCCGGACTCCTGCGATCCGCAGGACCCGGTCCCCGGCGTTGGAGCGCGGTCCGGGTCCCCCGGCCGCCAAGACGCCGTCTCGCGCGTGGTCGCGCCGCCTGATACGGTCAGCCGGTCGATCGGACGGCCAAGGCCGGCGATGGCCGGCGGCGGCGGGAGGATGACGATGGGTCAGGCGGCCAGCGAGCGCAAGCAGCGGTTCGTGCGCAAGAACACCGATGTCGCGCGGGCCCTGTTCGGCGTCATCCGCGAGAGCTTGGCTGCCGTACTGGGCCAGCAGCCGCTTGGCGTGCGCGACCAGATCGAGGGTGCGCTCGCGCGGGTCAACGGGTGCTGGCCGCATATCGAAAGCCTGTTCGAACTCGCCTATGTCGAGTGTCTTGAGGGCGAGCACTACGCTCCCGATGGTCGGCGCACGGATTATGTGACCCGGCTGGCGGTGGCCAAAATGCTGGCCGCCGTGTCCGACGAGGTGGAGGACGGCCAGACCCGCCGCTTCTACCGCGCTATCGCACCGGGCGTTCAGGCGTTCTTGCGGTCACTGCTCTCGCAGGCCGAGTGGTCAGCGTTCAACCGGCTGGCCTATGATGTCTTTCGTTTTACCGGCGGCGACAGCGATCGCCATCTGGAGGCGCATTTTCGAACTGATGGCATGATGATGCTGCTGTGTGAGCGGCTGTTCGTTGCGATGATGATGAGGTTTGATAGCTATCGCGGCCGGTGCGATGCGTTTTTGGCGATCATGAACGAGGCCGGGAAGTCCTGGCCGCAGCCGGTGACGGAGCCGGTTTTTAGCGCGATTTTTTCTGCCTGGTTCGCCGAGTACGGCCGGGTCGTCAGCGATCCCGAGGGGGCGTTGCGCTTCGGGGTCTATTACGGCGCCGGGGCGCCGGGGCAGGTTCAGCGTCTGGTCGATGAGCAACGCGCGAGTCCGGGCGGCGGCGGGTTGTCCCCGGCGCCGCCGCGTCCGGCCCTGGAGGGCGTTGCGCCGGAACGGCTTCAGGGCGTCTTCGGCGCGGCCGCCGCCGGTGGCCGGCCGGTTGATCTTGAGTATCGTCCGCCCGAGTCGCTGTCGGCGCCGATTCCGGTGACGCTGCCGAGCGTCGACTACCAAACTGTGCTGGGCAAGGCCAGTGAGAAGTTCCCGCCGGCCGCCGGCCGTGGGGGTGAGCGCAGGCGTAGCTGACGGTTGCCGGCCTGCCGGGCGGCCGGGAGTGAGACTTGGAGGACGGCGCTTTCGGCCTTAGAGCCTGTCCCGAAAGTCTATTCATGATTCCAATGGCATCCGGCGAGCCAGTCCATCGAGATCAAGGCCCGCCGCCCGTAGCGGCGCTACGGGCAAGGGGCTTGATCCGATGGATGGCCGCCGGGGCCAAGGCGAAGCCGGTTGGAATCATGGATAGACTTTCGGGACAGGCTCTTAGGGGAAGATGAGACGAATGCGGCGGTTGGCTTCCGTCACGTCGCTGGTCGTGGCTACGTCCTCGAACTGGACATCTCGGGCTTGATAGTCAACAGGACGCAGAGCGGAGAGAATGACTGCGCCGTCAACTCGTCCAGCTTTGAGGGCCAGCTCAAAACCGCTGAGCTTTCCGGTTTTGGTCGTGATCGGACACGCGACACAGAGACCCGTCCCGATGTTGTAGATGTCGGCCGATACCACGAGGCCGTAGTGCGGTCCCATCATCTCGTGACCAACGGCAGGATCCCAGTTGAGATGAACGATGTCACCGAGTCTGGGCACATACGCATTGCTTGCAAAGTTATCACCTTGTTTTGGCATTAAAGAATTTCCTTTCCAAGTGGGGCATCATAAATGAAGCCGCCAGCTAGCCTTCTAATTTTCTCCTTGTCATAATCAATGAGCATGTCCTCGAGGGTTTGCGGGCGGTTCTCTCTTGCCGCTACCAGCATATCGTCGAGAGTGCTTTCCTTGATGACGATAAAATTTTGATTTCGGCGCACAACACGAACAGGGCCTTGTTGGGCCATATCGAGAACCTTGCCTGAAGTCTTGTTGAGTTCAGTCGAAGACATCTGGGCAAAAAGCGCGAGCATGGCGGAAGCTCCTGGCAAGCGTACATATGACACGTATAATACCGGCGAGCAGAAGGAATCATCCATTGCTCGCCGGTGCGCGCTAGCGCGCGCCGCGCCTCGTGGCGCGGCGATGAGCCTGACACTGAGTCAGGTACATCGCACATTGGTATAATGGGTACGGTAGGTATGATCGTCAATATCCGTATCGTCGGATAGCGACAAAATTTGACCCGGCGTAAGGGTAAGGCGGACCCGGCTTTTCGGACAGGTTGCGAAGAGAGAGTCCCGCTCCTATAGTCGAGAGAATCAAGGGAGCAGGACGTAAGGCAGACTCGAGAAGAAGCGGGAACGCGGAATTCAAAGCCAAGGTAGCGCTGGCAGCGATAAAGGGAGGGCACCAAGGGTGACCAAGCTGTGCCTCGATCATCCATCGTTAGGTAGTGTTATACCGGCGAGCTTAAAGTTTGATCCATTGCTCTTATAACCGGTTTCCAAAGGCCGACTGGCCTTTGGCTGGGGGTGTCGGGGGACAGCGTCCCCTGACGGCCGGCGTGAGCCGGCAACGCCGAGAGGCAATGGATGAAACATAACGCTCATTGCGTATTTGATAGTATTGGCAGATAGTCAATCGACTGACGTCAAAGTAAAAACCTTTCGGACAGGCTCGCAGGGGACTTTGTCCCTCGACACCCCCAACCAAAGGCCGGCGGGCCTCTGGAATCCAGCTATTTGTCGTGTGAGTTGCCGGATGCTGATCGACTTTGCTACCCGCGCGCACAACCGCAGCTATGCGACCGACTTCGTGGTCCGCTCCCTGTTGGACACCGACTTTTACAAGCTGTTGATGCTGCAATTCATCTGGCGGCATTTCCGCGACGTGCGCGTTCGCTTCAGCCTGATCAACCGAACAGCGGGCGTGAAGCTGGCCGAGGTGGTCGACGAGGCAGAATTGCGCCGGCAACTCGACAGCGTGCGTACCCTGTGTCTGCGTCGCTCCGAGGTCATCTGGCTCCGGGGCAATACGTTTTATGGGGCCACCGGCATCTTCGCCGCCGACTTCGTCTCCTGGCTGGCCCAGGATTTCGTGCTGCCCGACTACCGCCTGGCGCAGGAGGACGGACAGTGGCGGCTCGATTTCGAGGGGCCGTGGCCGCTGGCGACCATGTGGGAAATCTACGCGCTCAGCATCATCAATGAGTTGCGGACCCGGGCCACCATCGACGGCATGACCGAGACCGAGCTCGACATTCTGTACGCCCGCGCCAAAGTGCGGCTGTGGACCAAGATCGAGCGTCTGCGGCCACTGGATCACCTGAGCTTTGCCGATTTCGGCACCCGGCGGCGGCACAGCTTCCTGTGGCAGGAGTACGTGGTGCAGACCCTGGCGGCCGAGTTCGGCCCCCGGTTCATCGGTACCTCCAACACCGCGCTTGCCATGAAGTACGATCTGGAGGCGATCGGCACCAATGCGCACGAGCTGCCCTCCACTCTGGCCGCGCTGGGACAGGATGAGGAGGCTCTCCGCCGATCGCAGTACGAGGTCTTGCGGCTTTGGCAGGATACATACACACGGGCGCTGCGGGTGTTCCTGCCCGATACCTTCGGCACCACCCAATTCCTGCAAGGGGCGCCTGATTGGGTCGCCGACTGGACCGGTCTCAGGGTGGACAGCAAGGACCCGATCGAGGCCGGCGAGGAGTACATCGCCTGGTTGGAAAGCCGGGGTCGTAACCCTCAGGAAAAACGCATCCTCTTCAGCGACGGGCTGGACGTGGACGATATCGTACGGTTGCACCACCACTTCCACGGCCGTATCCGCGATGGCTACGGCTGGGGGACGCTGCTGACGGCCGACTTCCGGGACTGCCATCCGCGGGCCAGCCGGGCGCTTGATCCGCTGAGCCTCGTCTGCAAGGTGACGGCCGTGGAGGTCGACGGCGTCTGGAAAGGGGCAGTCAAGCTCTCGGACAATTACGAGAAGGCGACCGGCCCCGCAGGCGAAATCGCGCGCTATCGGACCCTCTTTGGCTCTGAGGGTATCGCCAGCGTTCCGGTGGTGGTGTGACCGGCCGTTGTCGGGGGACAGTGGCCCCTGGAGGCGGGCGCGAGCCGGCATCCGTGTGCTAAATGTTCGGGGGGCTTCCGCCCCCCGAAAGGCCCCCTGATCCGGGGCCTGACCGGCCCCGGGACCCCCTCTTTTTTTATAAGGCAGGAAGCCAAGGGGGCCGGCCGGGTTACCCCCCCCCCTCAATGGCTCAATGTCTGGCTCAAGAACGCCCGCGTACGCTCCGACTTCGGGGCCGAGAAGAACGTCTCCGGCGGCGCCTCCTCGACAATCTCGCCCTTGTCCATGAACAAAATCCGGTTGGCGATACTGCGAGCAAAGCCCATTTCGTGGGTGACCACCAGCATTGTCATGCCGTCTTCGGCGAGCGCGATCATGACGTCGAGCACCTCCTTGACCATCTCGGGATCAAGCGAGGAGGTGGGTTCGTCGAACAGCATCACCCGCGGGTTCATGCACAAGGCGCGGGCGATCGCGACTCGCTGCTGCTGGCCGCCGGAGAGCTGGCCGGGGTATTTGTCAGCCTGTTCCGGGATGCGGACGCGCTCGAGGTAGGCGCGGGCGACCGCCTCCGCCTCTGCCCTCGGTTGGCGGCGGACCCAGATCGGCGCGAGCGTGCAGTTCTCCAGCACGGTCAGGTGGGGAAACAGGTTGAACTGTTGGAACACCATGCCGACATCGCGCCGCACCGCCTCAACCGCGCGCAAATTGGCGACCAGTTCGACCCCGCCGACGCAGATGCGTCCGCGCTGATGCTCCTCCAGCCGGTTGATGCAGCGAATGAGCGTTGACTTGCCGGAGCCGGACGGGCCGCAGAGCACGATGCGCTCGCCCCGGGCCACCGCCAGGGTGATCCCGCGCAGGACGTTGAAATCGCCGTACCACTTCCAGACATCGGTCATCTCGATGATCGGCGCCTCGGGCGGGGGGGTGGGGTCGGTCGTGCTCATTCGTTGGGTCCTCGATTCGGCCGTCAGGGGACGCTGTCCCCCGACACCCCCTGCCAAAGGCCAGCGGGCCTTTGGAAACCGGTTAATAAAGTCGGGGGTAGCCGGCAGCCCCGGCGCCAAAATTCACCTTGCGCTAACTAACTGGTTTCCAAAGGCCCGCCGGCCTTTGGTAGGGGGTGTCGGGGGACAAAGTCCCCTGACAATTCACGTCCGCGCCCCGCGCCCGAGGTCCTTCTCCAACCACTGGCTATAGCGGGACATAAAAAAGCTGAAGCCAAAGTAAATAACGCCAATGAACAAATACGCCTCACGGTAGGACCCACGCCAGGCGGCATCGTCGAGCGCGGCCTTGGCCGCGGTGGTCAGATCATAGATGCCGATGATGATGACCAGCGAGGTGTCCTTGAAAAAGGCGATGAAGGTGTTGACGATCGGCGGAATCACAATCGTCAGCGCCTGCGGCAGGATGATCAGCCGGACCTTCTGGCCGTACGACAGGCCAAGGCTGGCCGCCGCCTCGTACTGGCCGCGCGGGATCGCCTGGAGGCCACCGCGAATGACCTCGGCGAGATAGGCGGCGGCGAACAGGATCATCGCGATCTGGGCCCGCAAGAGCTTGTCGATCGAAACCCCGGTGGGCAGAAACAGCGGCAGCATGACCGAGGCCATGAACAAGAGGCTCACCAGCGGCACGCCGCGAATGAGCTCGATATAGGCAACGCTGAGGGCCCGGATGATCGGCAGCGTCGAGCGCCGGCCGAGCGCCAGCGCGATCGCGAAGGGAAACGCCACCGCAAGCCCGACCACCGACAACAGCAGCGTCAGCGGCAGCCCGCCCCAGCGCCACGTTTCCACCTTGGGCAACCCGAACACGCCGCCCCACATCAGCACGCCGATCGCCGCCATCCCGGCCGCCCACATCGGCGCGAGCCAGCGCCGCCACAGCCGGCGGTCGCAGCTCCCGGCCAGCAGCGCGATGATGATCAGGATCACCAGGAGCGGGCGCCACTGCTGATCGTAGGGATAGAGACCGAACAGAATGAGCCGGTATTTCTCGTGGATGAAAGCCCAGCAGGCGCCGCCGGCGCCAAGGCAGGTGCGCGGATCGGCGGGACCCAGCACCGAGTCGGTCACCAGCCAACGGAACAGCGGCGGCACCACCTCCCCCAGGCCCCACACGATCGCCAGCGTAACCAGGGCGCTGGACCAGGACCCGAACAGATTGCGCCGCAGCCAGCCGAACGCCGCGGCCGGACGCCGGCGCCAGGGCAGCCTGCCCGGCGCCTGCGCCGGCGGGGCCGGCGTAAGCGGTAAGGCCGGCGTGAGCGGCGTGAGCGGCGGGGCCGGCAGAATAGGAGAGTTCGTCATCGCTCGACCAGGGCCACGTGCCGGTTGTACCAGTTCATGCCGCCGGCGATCAGCAGGCTGATGGTCAGGTAAACCGCCATGATCATGGTCACCCCCTCGATCGCTTGACCGGTCTGGTTGATGGTGGTGTTGAGCACGGAAACCAAATCCGGATAGCCGACCGCGACTGCGAGCGAGCTGTTCTTGGTGAGGTTGAGGTACTGGCCGGTCAGTGGCGGCACGATGATCCGCAGCGCCTGCGGCAACACCACCAAATGCAGCACCTGGCGCTCGCGCAGGCCGAGCGCGCGTGCGGCCTCGGTCTGGCCGCGGCTCACGCCCAGGATGCCGCTGCGCACAATTTCGGCGATGAAAGCGGCGGTGTAGAAGACAAGGCCCGCGGTGATCGCGGTGAACTCGGGCGTCAGCGTGGCGCCGCCCTTGAAGTTGAACCCGCGCAGAGCCGGCAGGTCGAGCGCGCTCGGCGCCCCGGCGCCGAGCCAAGCCACCAGCGGCAGGCCGATCAGGAGCGCAACGCTGGCGCCAACCACCGGAAACCGCCGCCCCGTCCGGGCCTGGCGGCGCACCGACCAACGGTGGAGCACGAAAACGCCGACCACGGCGAGCGCGAGCGCCGCCGCCATCGCCGTCCATGCCCAGTGGGCGATCGGCACCGGCACCATCACCCCGCGGTTACAGATGAAAACGCCCGGCAGCGGCGTCAGCGCCTGGCGCGGCCCGGGCAGCCCCTCCGTAATCGCCGAGTACCAGAAAAAAAGCTGAAGCAGCGGCGGCACGTTGCGGACGATCTCGACATAACAGTCACCCAGCCGGGCCACCAGCCAATTGCCCGAAAGGCGGGCAATGCCGACCACGGTGCCGATCAGGGTCGCGAACACGATGCCGATCAGCGTCACCTTCAGCGTGTTGAGAAGGCCAACCGTAAACGCCCGCGCGTAGCTGTCGGCGGGGCTATAAGGGATCGGGCTCTCGTTGATGGCGAACGAGGCCGGATAATCAAGAAAGCCGAAGCCGGTGGCGATCGCGCGCTGGCTCAGGTTGTCGAGCGTGTTGTGAATAAGGAACGCGGCCAGCGCGATCACCCCACCCGCAACCAGCACCTGATAGAACACCGCCAGCACGGTTTCGTCGGTGAGGAACGCCCAGCGGTCCTTGGACCGGCGGGCATGGTCGGAGTCAGGTGGCATGTCACCCCCCCAATGGAGACGCGCAGAAATTCGGTACGGCAAGCGAAGAAAGTAGTCAGGGGACTTTGTCCCCCGACACCCCCAACCAAAGGCCAGCGGGCCTTTGGAAACCGGTTAATTGGGTCGGACCCGCTTGCCGCCGCTGCACTGCTCTCAATCCCGCCGCAGCAAAAACGACCAATACGTGTCTGGCCCGCAAGGCACGGTAAAATTAAACACAACATTGCGCACCACAACAAACCCCGCCCGCCCGAACAAATTAAGCCAAGACGACATCGGCAGCACGCTGTAGTGATTGGGGTTGGCCTCGTGGTGAGCCGAGGTGTCCGGCGCCGGCACCTCGATATAGACATGGCCGCCGGCCCGGGTCAGCCGATGATACTCAAACAGCGTGAACAGCGGCGCAACGCTGTGTTCGAGCACATGGCGACACCAAAGCAGATCAAAGCCGGCGTCGGGGAACTCCATGAAATTCTGGTCCATATCGCGGACATCAAAGCCCTTGGCCCGGCAGACCTCGGCGTCGGGGCCGAGCGTGATACCGATGGCCGCGAGTCCCAACTGGCGAAACCGGTCCAGGGCCAGCCCCTGCCCGCAGCCCACGTCAAGCACCCGCTGCCCGGCACAAATGATCCCGTCCCCGACCAGAGTCTCGATCGCCATCCGGGTGATCGAGAGGTGCGGCTCCGCCGGCGTCTCCGGATAGACATCACCGACCAGTGCGTTCAGGAAACCGTCGAGCCGAGAATAGTCCCGCATGGCCGATCATCCCCCCTTGCCGCCCCGGCGGCAGACCCACCTGAAAACCCCTCGCCCGGCCCCCCCCCGCCAGCCTTGGGGTGCCTCCAGCATGGCCCTTGCATGACACCCCGGCTGCCTCCCTGTCAACGGCGTCCGCCCCCTTCCCAGCGCACGCGGCTTGCGGCGGTGCAGCAAATCGCCTACAAGGCCGTATAAAAATCGGCCCGCCCGCGCCCACAAGACTCAATGGGGTGGTCCCCGATATTATACCAGCGGCCTTTCGTACGATCCATTGGCCATATAACCGGTTTCCAAAGGCCTTTCGGCCTTGTGCCTGGGGGTGTCGGGGGACAGCGTCCCCTGACGGCCGGCGCGAGCCGGCGACACCACTGGCAATGGGTTACTCCTTGGGTTACTCCTTACACGCGTTGGCACTATCTGGACACGATGAACATTTTCGTCCGTGATGATCGAGGTCATTGAGCATGATGCGGCGGCTGATTATGGCGGCGGCACTGTCCGCCGGACTCTTCGTGCATGCAACGCCCGCGCGGGCAGCGGCCGGCACGGTGCCGGACGCGCTGCCGGGGGCCATGGAGGAGCAGACGATCGGCCCGGCCTTTCGGGAGATGATCGAGATTGCCGGCAAGCAGATTCCGCTCCCACAGGGCACCTGGATCGTGGCGGGAACCGGCTATACCGAGCGTCGGGATGCGGATACTGAACCGTATGGATCGGTTCAGAACACCATCCTGGTGCTGCCGGCGGGCAAGACGGTGGCCGCGGTCGCGGTGATCAACACCAACCTGATCGGCGTCCGCCACGGCTGGGATTGGGGAAGCGGGTGCAAGCGGCGCGATATCGCCCACACGGAATCGGTCGGCGCCAAGACGGACGGCGCCTGCGTATTCGTCAACCATGTCGTAACCACGGCCGGCCTTGAGTCCGCCGAGTCCTGGCTTGATCTGCTCGATTTTGCCGATCGCCACCGACTCGCCTTGCCGACCACCTGGATCGCTGCCGGCGTCACCGCGGCGACGCTGTCCGACTTCGTCGACGCGCGCTTCTATTTCAACCCGGAGTCGCGCGGGTTGCCGCCATCACTGGCCGTGGCTTGGCGCCATAACGACTGGCATCCCGAGCGCCTCGCCCAAGCCGCCGGGTTGGGGGGCGAGGAGGCGGCAACGGTGGAACGCCGCAGGAAATTCCTGGACCAGGTCACCACCTGGAGCCAGGGATTCGTTCATTACCTCCGCGCAGGGTTGCGGGGCCGGCTGTCCGTTCATGCGCCGCTGCCACTGCCCTGGCAGATCGCGCGCGCAGCCTTGCCGCCAGAGGTAACGGAAAAGCTGCACGCGCTGCGGGCCTTGCATGAAGAGGGCGTGATCAGCGCCGATGAATTGCGGGCCCAGTCCGACACGCTGATCGCCGGAATCGGCGTTCGGGATGACGCGGAGTTGTCCGGCTGGGTCCGGGCGCTGGCCAAGTCGGTCTCGTGGCGGGTGGTCGGCTCCACCGACACCATGGCGGTAAGCTGGCTGCTGACCGGCGATGTCCGCACCGCCGGATCGATCGCGGTGCTGGAAGTCTTCACCAAGATGGTTGCCTATGTCGGCCATGAGATGGCCTGGGACTGGCTGACCGGCAGCGGACCGCGCCCCAATCCCATCCATCTCGACACCGCCGGCACCGACAGCGACCGCGAGGACCGGCCGTGGGTGACCGGCTGGCGTCGACTGGTGGCCGACGCGTTGCCGCGCGGATGGCTCCCGCCCGACTGGTGGCAGCCGCCGCCACAGATGATCGTGCTGCGCCCGGGGCGGCCGCTGGCCGGAATCGTCGCCCGCGCCCGACAGGAACGCGCCGGCGCCCCGGCGCGGACCGACGCCGCGCCGGTCCTGGAGGTGACGCTGGCGTCCGTCCGGATGCCGATGGCCGAGGATTTGCCGGCATCGCGGCCGACCGGCCGCGATGACCGGCGGAAGGAGCCCGGCTGGTGGGAAAGCCTCTTCGGCCAGAAATGAGTGAGCACTGTGCAGCCTGAAAATGTCTGAAAAGAGGGGGGGCCGGGGGGCCGGTCAGGCCCCCCGGTTGGGGGGTGCGGGGGGCGAAAGCCCCCTGACTGATCGTCGTGCCCCTTTTTTTCGGGGGGCTTTCCCCCCCCGAAGGCCCCCTGATCCGGGGCCTGACCGGCCCCGGAACCCCCTTTCTCTATAACCTGCCCCCTCACTCCACCGTGACACTCTTGGCCAGATTCCGCGGCTGATCGACATCGGTGCCCTTGGCCACCGCGGTATGATAGGCCAGCAATTGAATCGGCAGCGCGTACAGGATCGGGGTCACGAACGGGTCCACGTACGGCAGCTCGATCGACCACTCGACCCGATCACCGAGCGTCTGGACGCCGCGCTGGTCGGCAATCAACAAAACGCGGCCGCCGCGAGCGCGGACCTCCTGGATGTTCGAGGCGACCTTATCGAACAGGGCATCGCTCGGCATCAGCACGACCACCGGCACCGTCTCGTCGATCAGGGCAATGGGACCGTGCTTCATCTCGCCGGCGGCGTAACCTTCCGCGTGGATGTAGCTGATCTCCTTCAGCTTGAGCGCACCTTCGAGCGCCAGCGGATAGACATTGCCGCGCCCGAGATAGAGCACGTCACGGGCCTCGGCGATATGACGGGCAAGGCCGGCCAGGGCGTCGTCGTGACGCAGGATTTCGGCCGCGCGGGCCGGCACCTCACGCAAGGCCCCGGCGAGTTCAGCCTCACGCTCGCGCGACAGATCGCCCCTTGCCCGCGCCATCGCCACCGCCAGGCAGGCCAGGGTGGTGAGCTGGGTGGTGAACGCCTTGGTCGAGGCGACGCCGATCTCAGGTCCGGCCAAGGTGTGCAGCACGGCGTCCGACTCGCGGGCGATGGTACTGTCGGGCACGTTGACGATGGAAAGAATGTGCTGGCCCTGACGGCGGGCAAAGCGCAAAGCCTCCAGCGTATCCAGGGTCTCGCCCGACTGAGAGATGAAAATCGCGGCCCCGCCGGGCGCCATCGGTGCCTCGCGGTAGCGGAACTCGGAGGCAATATCGACCTCCACCGGAATCCGCGCCACCTGCTCCAGCCAGTACTTGGCGACCATGCCGGCGTAATACGCGGTGCCGCAGGCAACGATCGTGAGCCGCGGTACCCGCGCCACATCGAACGGCAGCGGCGGCAGGGAGATGCGCCGGGTAGAGGGGTGGATAAAAGTATTGAGCGTCTCCGCGATCACCTGCGGCTGCTCGTAAATCTCCTTCAGCATAAAGTGCCGATAACCGTCCTTGCCGATCATGGCCCCCGACACCGACGTCACCTTGACCGGCCGCGCCGCGACCCGCCCGGCGGCATCGTGGATCATGGCGCCGTCACGGCGCAGCACCGCCCAGTCGCCATCCTCGAGGTAACAGATGCGGTTGGTCAACGGCGCAAGCGCGAAGGCGTCCGAGGCAAGATACATCTCGCCCTCGCCATGGCCGACCACCAGCGGGGTGCCCCGCCGGGCCCCGACCATCAGCAGCGGATCATCCGTGAAGATCACCGCCAGCGAATAGGCGCCCTCGAGCCGCCGGAACGACACCGCGCAGGCCTCGACCGGTGCCAACCCATGGCGCAAATAGTGCGTGATTAGATGAACTATGACCTCGGTGTCGGTCTCGGTCTCAAAAACGCACCCCTGGGCCTCCAACTCACCCTTTAAATCCAGGTAATTCTCAATGATGCCGTTGTGCACCACGGCGACCCGGTCACTGGCATGAGGATGCGCGTTGCGCTCGGTCGGGCCGCCATGAGTGGCCCACCGGGTGTGGCCGATGCCGACCGACCCCGCCAAGGGTTCATCCCGCAGACGCTGCTCCAGATTGGCAAGCCGGCCCTCGGCCCGGCGCCGCTCGATCGCCCCGTTATGGATGGTCGCCGCGCCGGCGCTGTCGTAGCCACGGTACTCAAGCCGCCGCAAACCCTCCAGCAACCAGTGCGCCGCATCCTCGCGCCCGACAATACCGATAATCCCGCACATTCCAACACCCCGGCCCGGCTGATCCGCCGGCCGACGTTAAGGCCTTCCGGCCGGCCGGCGTCAAGCGGTTTGTCGCCCCCCATAACCGGTTTCCAAAGGCCGGCTGGCCTTTGGCTGGGGGTGTCGGGGGACAGCGTCCCCTGACGGCCGGCGAGAAGCCGGCTTTGAGTCAAACTGGCCGCTCTCAGGTTACTCGGGGGGCTTTCGCCCCCCGACCCGCCAACTGGGGGGCCTGTCCGGCCCCCCAGACCCCCCCTTTTTTTAATCACTTCCCAACCAAGGCAACCTCGGCGCCAGCGCCGCCGCGATCGCCGCCCCATCGCTATCAAGCCGCTTGCTGACGCGGCCGAGGGTGGCGGGGGTAAAGCTGTCGGCGATCCGCGCGCTGATATGCTCCCGCATCGCCACCGGCAGCCAACGCGCCTGATCACGCTCGTGGGTGTAACGCCAGCGCGCCATCCAGCCGAGCGTCCGCAGCCAGACCGCACGGCGCACCGGAACAAGCCAGGGAGCGGCAGCAGCCAGCAGCGCCGGAGACACCGAGTCGGCCCAGGTGCGATAGAAGAACGCGACCTCATCGGACGTAAGAATGGCCCCGCCGCACTCCGGCCAAGTGGTCGAGGTAGGCAAGGTCGCATGGGCGAGATCAATCGCGGGACTGCCGTAGGCGGCTCGCTCGAGATCAAGGAACCAAGCCCTTCCCTCGGCATCGACCAGGAAGTTGCCGGGATGGCAATCGGCAACGATCAGACAATCACCACGCCAGCGATCGCCCGGAACCGCGGATGCCGCGGCCGCCCCGCGCAGTCGCTGGACCACGTCCAGCGACTCGCCAATGATACCGAGTGCCGCCGGCGCGAGACCGGCCCCGGCCAACGCAGCGCACTGCCGCTCCACCAGCTCCGCCAGCGTCCCCACCGAGTCGGTCGGGCTCGCCAGGGGGGGACGCCGATCACACGCCGGAACCGGCAGGCGATGAATCGCGGCCAGCGCCCGGGCCAGCCGGGCAAGATCGTCGGGCAGTACGGGGCAGCGACCGACCACCTCGCGCACCACCAGCGCGCCCCGCGGCAACGCCGCGCTCACCGCCAGCACCGCGTGCAACGCCGGGGTGTGGCCACTAGCAGCGGCGCGCTCAAACCCTGCCGCCTCGGCGGCCAAATGAGTGACCGGATCGAGCGCAACTTGGCTCCAGCGCGCCATCCGCACCACCAGTCCGCGCCCGCCGATACGCAAATGCTCATGAGCAACACCGGCCACCGGCATCGCCTCCAGCCGAACGTCGCCAAACCCGTCCAGGCGATGCAGGGCGCCCAGGAGTGCCGTTGTCATCGCGCCACCTTTCGCGCCCGCCGCCCTTTTCGGGGGACATCCGCCCCAGGTCATACCGGCGAGCGTCATGAATGACCCAATGCCGGCGACGTTGCCGGCTTCTCGCCGGCCGTCGGGGGACGCTGTCCCCCGACACCCCCAGCCAAAGGCCGAAGGGCCTTTGGGAACCGGTTATAAGGGCAATGGATTAAACACTAAGCTCATTGGTATTAATGCGATGTCTTCGACGTTCCGGTTTCCAAAGGCCGGCTCGCCTTTGGTCGGGGGTATCGGAGGACGAAGTCCCCTGATCCTGCGCCGAGCAGGCGCACGCCCTTCCGCACACGCCCCCCAGCGGCCCGCCGCCTCATCCCCCAACGCCCCGCTCCCGCAACACCCGATCCACCAACGCCAACAGATCACCGCCTGTAAACAAATACCCCTCCACCCCGGCGGCCGCAGCGGCGCCGAGATCGCTCTCGCGGTCACCGATCAAAAAACTGCCGCCACGCGCGATCGGCCAGCGCGCGAAGCAATCCTCCAGCATCCCCGGGCCGGGTTTGCGCCGCTGCGACTCGCGCCGATACTCGGGCCGGGCGCCCTCTGGATGATACGGGCAGTACTCCCAGCCATCGATGTGAGCCCCCTGACGCTGCAACGCCTCCGCCATCCAGCGATGGAGCGTACGCACCGTCTCCTCCTCGTAGTACCCGTGCGCGACCCCGGCCTGATTGGTGACCAGGAACACATAGAACCCGCGCTCGTTGAGCCGCCGGATCGCCTCCGGAGCGCCATCAACCCACCGGAACTGATCGGGACGATGGACGTAGCCGGTATCATGATTCAGCACGCCATCGCGGTCGAGGAACACCGCCGGCCGGCAGCGGCGCGCCGGAATCTCGGTCTGCGCCCGGGCGAAATCCTCGGGCACGCCGATATCGAGGAAATAACCGTCGTAGATCCGGCCGGCCAGTTGCCCGGCAACCGCCAGGCGCGGAAACACATCCTGCTCGATCGAACACGGCAGCCGATCAATCGCCTCAAGCACCGATCGCCGCAGGACATAGATGCCGGCGTTGATCGGCCCATCATGCCCGGCCTCCGCCCCATGGAAGCCCCAAATCATGCCATCGTCACCCAACGCGACCCGGCCATAACGGCCGCCCGGCGCCACCGCCCGCAGCGCAAGCCGCCCCACCACCGTCTCGGGCACCGGCAGCGTGAGCAGGTCGAGCCAGTTGATATCGAAAATCGAGTCGCCGTTGCACAACAGGAACGTGTCGTCCAGCAGCCCGGCCGCATGCCGCAAGGCCCCCCCGGTCCCGGCGGGCTCGGGTTCGACCACGCACGTCACCTCGGCGCCGGCAAGATCGATGCTCCGGTACCGCTCGACGATTCGCTCGCCCAGATAGCCGCCCAGCAATACCACCCGGGTGAGCCCGTGCCGCGCCACCGTCTCGATCAGCGTATCGAGAAACGGCCGTTCTCCCACCGGCAGCAACGGCTTGGGCGTATCGGCGGTAAGCTGCCCAAGCCGTGTGCCCCGCCCACCAACCAGAATAACCGCCTGTGTCAGCATGCCCCACCCCTCCGGTCCCACCAATAATCGGGGGGGGGCCACCGCCCGCACCCGCGGCCGGGGCCCATATAGCCCAGGCGCCGGCATGGCATCAACGGTGCGGCGCGCTTGAGAGACACGCCGAGGCGGGGGCGGGGACCGGGGCAAGAAAGTCAGGGGACTTCGTGCCCCGACACCCCCGACCAAAGGCCAGTCGGCCTTTGGAAACCACGACTCTTGCTCGGGACTGGACGACGGGCGGGAGCGCGCTTAGTTTTGCACGTCGTCCCGACGCCGACGTTGGCGGCGCTGCCCTCTCGCAGGATCGTGCCGGCACCGTGCCGGGCGACTGTCTGCGCCCCCCGTTGGCGCCGAGCTTCCCCATGCCGCGTGAAGCGACGTGACGTGATATGACGGTGATAAGGGGTTGACTCGCATGAGACTCGCCGCAGGCCTCGCCCGGGCCACAGGCCTTGCCCGCGCCGCACGCCTTGACTGGCTGGTGCCGGCGGGACTGATCCTGGCGGCGCTGCTGCTTGGCCTGGACGCCCTTTTGCCGCCCCCCCTCGTCCGCCTGGCCGACCTCTCGGTCGAGGTTCGCGCCGCCGACGGCCGCCCACTGCGCCAGTTTCTCGCCCAGGACGACACTTGGCGGCTGCCGGCCGCGGTCGAGGACGTGAGTCCCAACTACCTCGCCTTGCTGCTGGCGTTCGAGGACCAACGCTACTATCGGCATATTGGCGTCGATCCGCTGGCGGCGATCCGGGCAATCGGCCAGACGATCGGCGCCGGCCGGGTCATCTCCGGCGCCTCAACGCTGACCATGCAGGTCGCCCGCCTGCTCGATCCCGCTCCCCGTACGCTGACCGCCAAACTGATCGAGACCGTACGCGCGTTCCAGCTCGAAGCGCGGTTCGACAAGAACACCATTCTCGGCTTCTATCTGACGCTGGCACCGTTCGGCGGCAACGTCGCCGGCATCCGCGCCGGCGCCTGGGCGTTGTACGGCAAGGCGCCGGAAGCCCTGACCGATTCGGAGGCTGCGCTGCTGGTCGCGCTGCCCCAGGCGCCAAGCCGCCTGCGCCCCGACCGCGCCCCGGAACTGGCCCGGGCGGCCCGCGACCGCGTGCTGGCGCGCGCGGTCGCCGCCGGAGCCCTCACGGCCCAGGCCGCGGCTGAGGCGGCCGAGGAACCGGTGCCGCTCACCCGCCGTCCGCCGCCCAGCACCGCCTGGCACGCCGCCGAGCGACTTCGCCGATTGGCCGAGGGACTGCCGAAAGCGCGGTCAGAGGCGCGAACGCAAGACAACACCGGCGCCCCTCGACGTGTCCACCGAACCACGATCGACGCAGGGCTGCAAGGCGCGGTCGAGGCCCTGGCGGCCCGGACAGCACGCGACCTGCTCCACCCTGCGGCCGCGCTCGCATTGCTGGTGGTGGATAACCGTCGACGCGCGGTATTGGCTTATGTCGGCGGCCCCGACCCGCTCTCGACCGAACGCCACGGCGCGATCGACATGGTCCACGCCGTTCGCTCGCCGGGATCAACCCTGAAGCCATTCCTGTACGCCCTCGGCTTCGAGGATGGCGTCATCCATCCCGAGACGCTGGTCGCCGATGTCTCTACCCGATTCGGCGGCTACGCGCCGGCCAATTTCCATCGCACCTTTGCCGGGGAGTTGACCGTGCGCGAGGCCTTGCGCGAGTCGCTCAATGTCCCCGCGGTCCTGGTGCTCAACCGCATCGGCCCTTTGCGCCTCGCCACCGCCCTGCGCGGCGCCGGCGCCCGGCTGGTGTTCCCGCCGGGCAACCCGCGGCCCGACCTGCCGCTGGCCCTGGGGGGCGTGGGCATAACACTCTGGGATCTCACCACCCTCTATGTCGGCCTCGCCCGCGGCGGGCGGGTGGCCCCGCTCAGGCTGGACGTAGAAACGGACGAACGTGCCAACGCCCCGCTCCTGCACGCGCATACGGCGGCGGAGCAGGCGCCGAAGCCGCCACGCGACCCGGATCAGCCATCGGCCAGCGCGGGCTGGCCGATGGTCGGCCCGGACAGCGCGGCCCAGGTGCTGGCGATCCTCGCCGAGGCGCCACCACCGCCCGACGCCGTCCCCGGCCAGTTGACCGTGCGCCCGCCGATCGCGGTCAAGACCGGGACCAGCTTCGGATTTCGCGACGCCTGGGCGTTCGGGACCAGCGCCGACCACACCGTCGGCGTCTGGGTCGGCCGGCCGGACGGCACGCCCTCCCCCGAACGGTTCGGACGCAACACCGCCGCCCCGCTGGTGTACCATGTGTTCGACCTGCTGCCGGCACCGCGCGCCGCGACCGCCGCGCCCCAAGAACCGGCAGGGCCAGGCGCCGGACAGGATCCCGGCGGCGCGGCGGACGACGGCCGCACGCCGCCGCCCCTGCTGCGCCGCCTGACCGCCGGCACCGGCGACTCCGAGCTGCCGCCCGCGGAAGACCCCGACCGCCTGCGCCTGATCTTCCCCACCGACGGCGCCGATCTCGCCCTCAGCCAGCTGGACGGCAGCCTTGCCCCGCTTCCCCTGACTGCGGCCGCCGGCCGGCGGCCCCTCACCTGGCTGGTCAACGGCCGGCCGCTGGAGGACACATCGATAAGGCGCACCACCCGACGGGATGCCCTCTGGCACCCCGTCCGTTCCGGCGGACCAGTCCGGATTACCGTTATCGATGCCGACGGTCGAAGCGATCACGCAACAGTCACTATTCGTTAGCAGGCGCGCCAATATGACGCGCCATGGAACATTGAAACTTGCTGAAAACGGCAGCAATACGTACAAAATTGTAAGGACAATGCCAGCGAGCTTAAGGTTTGATCCACTGCTCTTATATCCGGTTTCCAAAGGCCGACTGGCCTTTGGCTGGGGGTGTCGGGGGACAGCGTCCCCCGACGGCCGGCGTAAGCCGGCAACGCCCCCCCACCAGGCAATGGATGAAACCTAACGCTCACTGGTATCGTTGGACGGGAACAGACCGCAAAGTCGGAGCATTCCCTTCTGGCGGGCGCCCTAAGGTGATGCGATCTTGCGCGCGCGCCCCCTTTTGCGAGCGCCCCGTTAGCACGCCATGGTCACTTCTTTCGGGACCCTGTCCGGCAGGCTCTATCCATCGTAGCGAGGGCGTTGGAAAAAGGTTGATGCGATCGGGGACATACCGGCAATGTCGACGCAACGTCTTGTGCGCCTGACCTTAAGTTGCACTCATTTTTTTACAGGTGTGCTGACCGGCCGATCTGACGAGTGGTGGTTTGCGATCATCGCTTTTTCGCCGGACGGCACCAGTGGGGAGAGTCTGGGATGCTCGGTCTTGGCCGGCTATCGCTCCGCCTGAAAGTGGCGGGAATCATCGGTGTCATGTTACTCGCCGTGATCGGCTCGGCGGTGGCGATCTCGGTCGAGGTCGAGTCGCAGGGCACGGCGGTGGTGGAAGCCGCGAGCACCGTCGACCGGGTGATCAAGGCGGTGGCCCGGGTAAAAGGGCTGGTGGCGGAAATCCGCTACGATGTGATTCAAGTCCAGCAATGGCTGTCCGACGTCTCCGCCACCAGAGCCCAGGATGGGCTGGGCGACGGGTTCGAGAAGGCGGCCGCCTTCGCCGACACCTTACGACGCCAGATCGCTGAGGCCGGTACTTTGGCCGCGCGCCTGGGACTGAAGGATATCGGGCCGGCGCTGGACGGGACGCTTGCCAGCTTCGAACCCTACTACCAAGTGGGCCAGCGGATGGCCGAGGCCTACGTCGCCGGTGGTCCGGCCGCCGGCAACCGCCTGATGCCCGAGTTCGACCAAGCCGCCGAGACGATCGCAAAGCAGCTCGAGAGCCTTGGCACCACGATCGACACCGTCAGCGCGGCGGAAGAGGCGTCGCTCGACGCGGCGCTGGCGGGGATCGATCGCGCGAGCCACGGGATCGAGCGCATCGCCTTCAGTGTCTGCCTTCTGGTGGTGGTGATCGCGCTTGGCGTGATCCTCTTCATTCAGGTGCACATTGTCCGGCCGCTGGAGCGGCTGGAAGCCACAATGGGGTCCCTCGCCGGCGGGAATCTTGAAGTCACCGTCCCGGCCACCGGACGCGGGGACGAAATCGGCCGCATGGCGCGGGCGGTCGAGGTCTTCCGCGAGTCGGCGATCGAAAACCGGGCGCTGCATGCGGAGCAGGAGCGATTGCGCGCCGAAAGCGCGACCGCCCGGACCCAGGCATTGGAGAAGATGGCCGACACGGTTGAGGACGAAACCGGCTCCGCGGTCGACCGGGTCGCCCAGCACACCGAAGGCATGGCACTGAACGCCCAGGCAATGGCGATCTCGGCCGAGTTGGTCAATGCCAACGCTGGCGATGTCACCCGCGCGGTCGAGCACGCACTCACCAACGCCCAGGCGGTGGCCAGCGCCACCGAGGAGCTGGCGGTTTCGATTCGCGAGATCAGCCAGCAGGTCCACAGCGCCGCCGCGGTCGCCGATCGCGCGGTGGCCAAGGGCGCCGCGACAAGGGCAGCATTCGACGCGCTCGCGCGCTCGGTTGCCCGTATCGGCGAGGTGGCGCGCATGATCGCCGGCATCGCCAGCCAGACCAACCTGCTCGCGCTCAACGCCACCATCGAGGCCGCGCGCGCGGGCGAGGCCGGCCGGGGCTTTGCGGTGGTTGCGGGCGAGGTCAAGACGCTCGCGACCCAGACCGCCCACTCAACCGAAGAGATCACCCGGCTGATCGCCGAGATCCAGGCTTCCGCCCACAGCGCCGCCGGCGCGGTCGGCGAGATGGGCACGACCATCCAGGAGGTGGCGGACATCTCGACCTCGATCTCGGCCGCGGTGGAGCAGCAAAGCGCCGCCACCCAGGAGATCGCCCGCAATGTCGCCGAGACGACCTCCGGCACCCGGGAGGTCGCCGAGCGAATCAACTACGTCTCGCGCGAAGCCGCCGCCAACCGCGGTCAGGCGGCCGAGGTCGGCCGGATGTCGGTGGCGGTGGCCGAGAGCATTGACGATCTGCGCCTGACACTCGTCCGTGCCGTACGGACCTCGACCCGCGAGGTCGACCGCCGGCGCTGGCCGCGCTTCCGTGTCAACCTCACCGGCCGCGCCCGCTTTACCGACGGCGCCAGCGGCGACCAGCAGGTGACCGTCCACAACCTCTCCGAGGGCGGCGCCTGCCTTGCCGACGCCCCCGAACTCGCCCCCGGCACCCGCGGCACGCTCACCGTCACCCGCTTCGACGCCGACCTGCCCTTCCGGGTGACCGCGTGGCACAAGAAAGGCCGGCTGCTCTCGCTCGAGTTCCTGACCGACCAACTCAGCGACGCGCAGCGGAACCGCTACCAAACGTGGCTGCACGGGTTTACCGAAGGATTGCAGCCGATCGATCGTGCGGCATAGGGACGAGAAAAAAAAGAGGAGGGGTCTGGGGGGCCGGCCAGGCCCCCCAGTTGGGGGGATTCGGGGGGCGAAAGCCCCCTGACTGATCGTCATGCCCTATTGTCGGGGGGCTTCCGCCCCCCGATCCCCCCGATCCGGGGCCTGGCCGGCCCCGGAACCCCCTCTTTTCATTAAGGGAGAGGTGCCTGGGGCGGTACAATAGAAACGCCCCCTTAACGCACTGCGCGCCGCATCACCCTCCCGATGCCTTATCCTGCCGATGAAGGATGATCGACACCCGGCGATTGACCGAGGCATCCGGACGGCCGGCGACCATCGGGTCACGATCCGCGCGGCCGATGATATTCTCGAACCGCGCTCCCGGCACCCCCGCGGCCGAGAGCTGGCGCATGGTGGCCGCGGCGCGCTCCGCCGACAAATCCCAGTTGTCGCGCACGCTGCCGGGGCGAAACGGCGTGTTGTCGGTGTGGCCGGTGACGGTGATGCGGTGGGGCAGGTTGCGGATTTTGCTCGCGACCTGGTTCAACACCGCGCGGGCTTGGTCGCCCATATCGGTGCCGCCGCTGGCAAACATCGGCAGCTTGTCCTGGTCGGCGAGTTGGATGCGCAGGCCTTCGGGCACGACGTCGATCATCAAGCTCTCGGTCGCGTCCTTCAACTCCGGGTTGGCCGCGATCGACTGCTGGATTTCGTTGGAAAGTTGCAGGAAGCGACGATCTTCGTCGTCGCCTTTTCCACCGGCACCACCCTGGCCGGAGCCGGCGGCACCACCCCCGCCACCGCCGCCGCCACCCCCGCCGCCGGTTCCACCCGCGCCAGCGCCCGGGCCCGCGCCGGCAGAGCCGGCCGCTGCTTGCGCGACCCCGCCCGCGGCGATCGCCAGTTGTTCGGCCGCCTCGGCCCGCGCGACCTCATCTAAACGCCGGGCAAAGTTGCTCAAGGTTTCGCCCGGAATCTGGCCCGGCTCGCCGAGCCGTTTGGCAGCCTCGTCAAGGCGCTCCTGGAACATGTGGCGGTTCTCATCCGGGCGCGGCTCCGGATAGGTATCGCGCAGCATCTCCATGTCCTTGGAAAACTTATCGACCGCTCCAGCCAGCTTGTCCATCGCCTGCTTCAGATCGGGACTCTCCTGCTCCCCCGGCTTGGGTGAATTGGGCTGCTTCTGGAACTCGGGCTCCTCGTCGGTCACGTCCTCGGTCGCGGTGGCTGCGAGGCCGGGCAGACCGGACTCCTGGATGTAGGGAACCGTAGGCGCTGAATCCGAAGTGTGGGATCCATCCACCAGCATCGACTTACCGCTCATCGGACCGCCGCTGCCTTCGGTGGTCTGGGAGATGCTGACGGGGGCAAAATAGTCGGCGATCGAGCTTTTCTGCTCGGCGGTCGTGACATTGAGCAGCCATAGAAGCAAGAAAAACGCCATCATCGCGGTCACAAAATCGGCATACGCCACCTTCCAGGCGCCGCCGTGCGGGACGGAATGGCCCTTCTTCTTCTTCGTAATGATGATCGCGGCCGGCCCCGACGCCGCACCCTGCTCGTCACCAGACACAAAAAAACTCCCTGCCCGCGTGCCGTGACGGCCGTAGAGAACGGCAGCGTACGCCTAAGGCAACGCGCAATAAAGAATGCTCCAACCCTGCCGGTTGTCCCCACCCAATTAACAGGCTTCCAATGGCCCCCCTTCGTCGTAAGAGGGGGCCTTTGGTTGGAGGTGTCGGGGGACAAAGTCCCCAGACGGATCGTGACACTTGAAGCACTTGCTTTTTTAAGCCTCGCACAATACTGGCAAGCGCAATGCATGACCCATAGCGCCTTGGCCTTGCCGGCTCGCGCCCCAGGCAATGGATGAAACAAACGCTCATTGGCATTACCCGCCCGGCAGCGCCCCCAAATTATGAACAATGATCGTAACCCGCCGATTGACCGCCGCATCCGGACGGTTGGCGACCAACGGCTCGCGATCCGCTCGCCCGACGATGGTATCAAACCGATCGGAGGAGACGCCGGCGGCCTCGAGCTGCCGCAGCGTTGCCGCAGCGCGCTTGGCCGACAAATCCCAGTTGTCGCGGCTGCTGCCGGCCCGGAACGGTCTATTGTCGGTATGGCCGGTCACGGTGATCCTGTTCGGCAGGCCACGAACCTTGGCCGCGACCGCATCCAGCAACGCCCTGGCCTGCGGCCCCATGTCGGTACTGCCGGTCGGAAACATCGGCAACTTGTCCTGATCGGCGAGTTGAATGCGCAACCCGTCGGGAATGATATCAACCATCAGGCTCTCACCCATCTCCTTGAGCTGAGGGTTGAACGCGACCGCTTGGCGCAAATCCTGCGCAATCTTGACGAATTGCTGCCGCTCGCCGGAATCGCTGCCTGCTGCACCCACTCCCGTGCCGTCCACGCCGCCGGCGCTTGTCCCGGCACCGGCGCCCGCGCCAGCGCCGCTGCCCGCCCCGCCAGCCGACCCGCCGGACCCTGACCCGGCGCCCGACCCGGCCCCCGCCCCGGACCCGGACCCGGACCCCGGCCCCGCCCCGGCGCCCGATCCGGATGCCGAACCCGGGACGCCGCCTCCGACTGTTTTGCCGACCCCGGCCGCGGCAAGCGCCAGCTTTTCGCCCGAGGCCTTACGCGCCGCCTCGTCAACGCGCGTTGCGAACTCACTTAAGGTTTCCCCCGCCCGCTGCCCAGGCTGACCAAGCCGCTCGGCCGCTTTCTGCAACCGCTGCTGGAACTGGGACCGATTCTCATCGGGGCGGGGCTGGGGGTAGCTGTCACGCAGCATCTCCATATCCTTGGAGAACTCATCAACCGCCGCGGACAGCTTGGTCATCGCCGCCTTGAGATCAGGATTCTGAAGCTCGCCCGGCGCCGGCGGGGTCGGCTGCTCCTGGAACTCAGGCTCATCCTTAGTGGTGGCGTTCTCGGCCGAGACCGCCGAGAGGCCCGGCAAGCCCTCATCGGGTGCAAACGTGGTAAGGGCAGACACTGGCGCTTTGTTGGCCCCGGGTGGCGCCTGGGTCTTGCCCCCAAAAAAACCGCCGCCGCCGCTGGTGGTCTGGGCCATGCTGAAGGGGGTAAAGTAATCGGCAATCGCGCTCTTGGTCTCCTTGCTCGAAACGTTGAGCAGCCACAAAAGCAGGAAGAACGCCATCATCGCGGTGACGAAATCGGCGTACGCCACCTTCCAGGCGCCGCCATGGGCCCCGGCGTGGCCGGCCTTCTTCCACTTGATGATGATCGGAAGGGGACCGCTGATCCCGCCCTTGCCACCGCCTGACACACCGCCCTCCGATCAACGATGCCAAAATCCGAGCGGCACCGGTCCCCGGCTCCCGGTCTCCGAAACCCGAGACAACCGTCACTGAATCGCCGCCTCGAGATCCTGAAAGGTCGGTCGCACGTCCGAAGGCAGGGCCTTGCGAGCGTACTCTACCGATATCTGGGGTGCGCTGCCGTGGAGATGGGCGACCAGGCAAGCCTTCATACACTGATAGTACTTGACCTCGGCATCGTACACCGTGCGCATGGCATTGGCGAGCGGCGCCAGAAAACCATACGAAATCCACACGCCGAGAAAGGTGCCGACCAGTGCGCCGCCAATCATCTTACCCAGCACCTCCGGCGGCTCGCTGATCGATCCCATGGTCTTGATCACGCCCAGCACCGCGGCGACGATGCCGAGCGCGGGCATACCGTCCGCCATGTTCTGAATCGCGGTGGCGACCTGCCCATACTCATGATGGTGAGTCTCGATCTCCTCATCCATCAGATCGCCGATCTCGTGCGGGCTGTCCGAGCCAAGCGAAACCAGCCGAAGGTAATCGCACAAAAAAACCACGGCATGATGGTCGCCGGAAAACTTCGGGAATTGCTGAAAGAGCGAGCTCTCCTCCGGCTTCTCCACGTGCTGCTCCAAGGCAAGCATCCCCTTGCTCTTGGCAATCTTGAACACCTGATAGAGCATGGTCAAAAGCTCGAGGAACGCGGCCTTGTTGTATTTCGGCCCCTTCATGGCATGCCCGATCTCGCCGCCGGTGCGCTTCAGCACCGTCATCGAGCTCCCGGTGATGAACGCGCCAACCGCCGCCCCGACGATGATCAGCACCTCAAAGGGTTGCACGAGCACCGGCAAATGCCCGCCCATGGCCGTGTACCCACCGAGCACACACGCAACCACCACAACCCAGCCGCCAATAACCAGCATGGAACGCTATTCCTTACCAGCGCACCCGGGACCAACGCAGCCGGGCCGCCGGCGCCCTGAGGGAGCCAATCCGCCGGGGCCGGCCGAGCCAGCCACAAGCAGCGGACATCATACCGCCTTCGAAAGTGAAGGCAACCTTAAGGCCCCGGCTGCACCCCGATCGCCCGCCGTTTGCCCTCCGGGGATCGGCCCCCCGGGGATCGCCGGGTCCGACCCAGCGGTTAATACCAGCGAGCGTAATGAATGACCGGTTGTCCCCTGGGGTTGCCGGCTTCTCGCCGGCCGTTAGGGGACGCTGTCCCCCGACACCCCCAGGCATAAAGCCAGCGGGCCTTTGGAAACCGGTTACAAGGGCAATGGATCAGACTCTCATCTCGTCGGCATAACGTCAGTCGCCACGTCCTCCGCCCGGAGCAACCCGGCAGAGCAGCGGGTTGATCGCCGGATCATTGAGCCAAAAAAGGGCAAGCGCCAGCACAATCGCCAGCGCGCCCACACAACGGCCGAGCCAGACCCGCCGCCCGAGCCCCCGCAGCCAGCCGCCGCCCACGCCAACCGCCACCAGAACCGGCAGCGTGGCAACGCCGAAGCCGACCATCACCAGAGCGCCGCCGGCCATGCTGCCGGAGAGCAGCGCGTAAAACAACGCCCCGTACACCATGCCGCAGGGCAACAGCCCCCAAATCACGCCATGAATCGGGGGCCAGACAACCTCTCGAACCGTGCCCCACACCGCGCGCCAACCGCCACCCTGGCCCGCAAGGGCCAGCCCCGCCGACACGGGCGTTGCGGACAAGGCGCCACCGCTCCGACCCCGCGCCAGATACCGGATCGCCGCGCCGGCGTAGCCAATGGCATCCACCACCGGCAACCAGCCGAGCATCGACAGCCCAACCACGATCAGCGTTACCGAGGCAAGCCAGCGCAGCAAGGTCAGGCCACCCGCAGGCACCAACACATCCAGCGCCCCGCCCCCCCACCCCCCCCCCACC
>Ga0172367_10002172_pt1 | contig 27263 bp, 23 predicted proteins | sample Lak10m_FD_114542 | JGI IMG/M metagenome (GOLD analysis project Ga0172367, IMG submission 114542) | Freshwater microbial communities from Kabuno Bay, South-Kivu, Congo - kab_022012_10m | ecosystem: Environmental > Aquatic > Freshwater > Lake | place: Democratic Republic of the Congo: South-Kivu...
ATAGTGTAGTGCTTGTTGTTGAGCATCATTATCAAGAAGAATGTTAATATGTTTTACATCCTTATCATATATATTTTCCATTAATTTTTTTGGAATAAATTTACCAAGAATTGGAATAGCGTTTCGTTTTACTGAAATTGCATCAAAAACTCCTTCTACAATAGTAATAGGTTCGTTCCAATTTATTTGGTTTTCAAACATAATTACATTTTTGGATACTGGTGGATTTTTGTATTTAAACTTCTCCTCTTCAAATACGGATCTTGCGATGAAGTAATTGAGTCTATTATCAACATCATAGGAAGGAATGATAATCCTACCAGAATAAATACCACTATCAACATACCCAATGTTATAGCGGATAACATCTTCAGTAGTAATTCCACGAGAATCTGCATAATGTTTTGCCTTTTTATATGTTGGATTTAACCCTTTTGGTTCATGTAGTAATGATTTGAATTCATTTGGTAATCGTAATTCTACCTTTTCTTCATCGGAATCTTTAGAATAGATTACATAATCATCTCCATAAATTTCATAGAGTTTTTGTAATTTCTTGGAATCTACATGGAGTTTTCTTAATAAGGATGCTATTCTTTTACCTTTGGAATCACATACCCAACAATGCCATTGTTGTGTTTCCAAGTTGATTTGTAATTTCTTTTTGTGGTGATGACAAAATGGACAGTGATGTGCTTGTTCATCTCCCTTCATGGAAGTACCAGTACCTAATACTTCATCAAGTATGTTTATTACGATTGATTTATCTCTGATTGAGAGCATGCATACACAATTTGTTTACACAAAAATACGAAAAAGTTTTCATTATTCCAAATCTTTTCTAAACATATTCAAAAAATAATTCTCGTTTATGCTTTACTACTCCGATTGGTTTGTTGTTTTTAATAGATGTTATGATATTACCAGATGATGGAAAATCATAGTATTTTGCAGCATCCTTTATTGATTCAAATATAATATCATCTGTTATACATCTTACTTTTTTATACAATTTAGGTTGTTTTATATTTGAGGTTATTCCAACTAACTTTGGATTGGATTTATATTCATCAGCATCAACTAAAATATATTGACCATTTTCATTTTTCGCAGTTACCTTGCCTTTTCGTGATTTTGATATTTTTTGTTTCCACTCATCACCTCGTTCATAGTTGGGATTATCTTTCCACCACTTTTTAATAAATTCAGAATGGTTCTTTTTTCTTTCATCGGTCCATTCGTAGTTATTTTTACATTTATATGTATCTATTAGAGTATAATTTCTATCTATTGTATTTAAACCTTGTTCTAAACAATTGTATTTTTGTATGTAAGTTGTTTCTAATTGGTCAAGTTCTGATTTATTACAAATTGATATTATTTCAAATGAATGAGATTCCACACCATATTTTTTAAATGAACGAGTGAGTTTAGTATCATATAAGTGAAAATCTTTAATGTGTGTTCTATATCTACTTTTTATGTTGATGCTTTGACCTATATAAATTTTATCAGTAGGTGACGTGATTTTATATATCCCGCATATATTATCTTCTATTTTTAAAAGTTCTTTTCTATCCATACATATAAATATAAAAAACTTTCCTAAAAGATAAAAAACTTTCCTAAAAAGTTAAATATTACCCAAAATATCTCTACGATAGAACTTACCTAATAAATTTTCGTTTAGTGCCTTTTTATCACCAAGAACATTGTGTGCAAATTGTTCTTGTAATTCGTAATAAGTAAGTGATTTAGTATTAGGACAAAAACGAAGTATTCGTAATTCTAATTGGTCATTATTCTTATCTTTAAACCAATCCTGAACTGTTTTGTTTGATGAACGATATGTTTTCCAATCTGATTCTTTGGTAATGGTCTCATATGTTTTTAACCTTTTATCAGTTAATGATGCGATTTCCTTTTTACCAAAATTTCGTTTTCGTGTTGATAAAACATTTTTCTTTCCAATATAATACTCACCAGTTTTTCCATTAGTAATTTTGTAAATAAAACCAATAGTACCTTCTGGCATATCATTTAGTTCGGTTATAAAACTCCCTTTATATGTCCAACTCATAGTTAAAGATGCTAAAATCATTTTTATATTTTTCTCGTACCCAATCTTTTATCCCCTCTTCATTATAGTATTGTTTGTATAATTTATGAGTGTTTAGGTTTGGGTGTTTTTCCCAATATGTATTTCTATTTAAGTGTGGAATCTCGGTTAATTCCAATCCAATCTGATTAGATATGTGTTTTAAATCATTATCAAAATTTTCATATCTACCAACAAATGAAACTTTTTTATTTTCTCTTTGTCCATGATGTAAATAATATTCTTGTGAAAAAAATAAAAAATCCAATGGGTCTATTGATTCTATAAAACTTGAAAATAATTGAATATTTCCTTCTCGTTTTTTATGTTCGTACCAAGAGGCAAGACGAGTAAAAGGATTTCGGACAAATGAAAAAATAAAATACCCATCAACATTCATCAATTGATTAAGTGTACCATGAGTAGTGATTTGCTCAGTATCAGGTACACTTAATAAAATTTTTGATATAGAATTGCCACCCGTCTTGGGTATATGGATAAACGCCCACTTTTGTGTACGATTAATGAGTAACCCCACTTATAACAAATTAAATTTATTTTCTATCAGTTATGTCTGAATATTTTTTTGTATTAGTATATCCACCAGTAAGGTTTCCCAATTTACCACCTCTAGCTTTTTCTATTGTTTCTTCACTAACTTGTAGCTCAGAACTATCAAAATCTCTTGCAGAGATTGGGGTTCTATCCTTCTTTAATGGAAGTTTAGCAAACTCAGTTTTTTTATATAATTCTTCTATTGATGACATGATTATTCTTCAATTAGTTTATAAAGTCTTACAAATTCTAAGTTTAATTCTGGATTCTCTTCTTTGTATTTTCTAATACCTTCTACAATATGACTATCAGGATTTTCATCCCATTCAAAACAATTATATGCATGATCTGTTTTTAATTCATCTAACGCATCAGCAGTGATTGATGGAATTAGTTCTTCGCCTAAATAATTTAAAATTTGGTAGTTCATTTTTATTTTCCTTTTTTTAAAGTAAATTAATTATAACTTTTATATAAATATCATTAAGTGTCAAAACGAATCAAAAAATTCAAATCATAATCAGGTAAATTCTTGATAGGTTGTGGTAATTTTGCAATTGCAATCATATCACCATCATCATCATACAATCCGATTGTTGTAATAAATGGTGCTAAATAAGAGCCAGTTGGGTCTATTGATGATGAATTATAGTAATCATCCCAAGTACCTAATTTGGTAGAATCAATTGAACCTGAATAATATCTTCTTTGTTCTATATCTATTATTTCTTTTATTTTTACTGTCTTTGCAGGAGATACATTTAGGATTGGTGTTGTTTCAAAATAATAAGAACCACTTAGATTAACTTCTACTGCAGATGGGTTTTGAGAATAATTAAATTCACCTGCTTTTACTGAAACAAGAACTTCGGTTTCATAAATAGTTTGTGTTGAACGATATTCTAATTGATATGAATCTAAAGTATCACCTGAACCTGAATTAAATACAATTATACCTTCCGAATAAAATACATTACCATATGATAATGTCACCACATCGATATTTTCAAAATCAAGTTGATATGTGAATTGTATTTTACCAGTTTCAAAATCTATTGAAATAACATAATAAGTTTCACCAATACCATCATCAAGTAATACTATCGCACCATTATTTAAGTCAAATGAAATAACATCTATATCATATTCGTTACCACCTTGTTCTATTGTTAATATAGCAAGTTCGGCATCAAATTTAATAAAATTATAAGTTGGTATCGGGTCTGTTATATTACCAAACCCATCATCAACTAACTCTTTATTTTCATTTGTAGTTAATCTAACTGATTTCTTTTTTATTTGCTCACCAAATTTATTTCTATCAATATCAATTACATAAATTGTATCAGAAATATTTCGCTCACTAAGTATATCAGCTAAATTTTTATATGAACCAAATGTGTTAAAAATATTACCATCAAGATTATTATAATACTTGGATTTAATTGATTGATATAAAGATTGACTTACTTCTGATAAAGATGAAGTACTTGCAAGAGATGTAGGATATACACTATCATCCACATTCCAAAGTTTATAAACTTGGAACTTTCGTTTAGTAATATTTGATTTTGGTATTGATTTTAGCATAATATATTCCTACTTTATATAAATATACCGAAAGAAAAAACCCCATATTACTATGGGGTTGAAACTCCAAAGAGTCAATCCTACGAGACTATCATAGGAGGGGTGTATTTTAGAAATCAAGTTTTACTTTGATTAGAACTTCTTTATCAAATGATTTTGGAATCGGTTGAGAAGTTTTAGCAACTGCAATCATTTCATTTGCATCATTGTATAAACCAACAGTAGTAATAAAAGTTTTTGGATCTCTTTCAAATGTTGATTCTGCAAAAGTGCCATCGGAACCTGTTACAAAAGTTGGATTGTTAGAGAAGTTGAATTCTCTATTCGTTGCTCTTACAAAGTAATGTGCAGTAGAAACATTTTCAGTTCTTCTTGCATCAAATTCAGCACCTAACTTAATTGATTCAAATAATTTAATATGGTTTTTTTGTTCTGCTGCAGTTGATAATGTTGGACTTAAATTAGACCCAACTACTGATGCTATAGCAGCTGGATTAAGTACAATTAATCCTTGGTCAGGATAAAATAATCCAAATCCTTCACCATTTGAACCGGTTGTAGAAACAACAGTTGCTTCAGAATCAAATCCTAAATTTAAGGAACCTGATGCCACAAAGAACACTCGACCTGCTTTTCCAACTGTATCGGAGAATTTTTTACCTGAATCATCAATAAATGTAAATAATCCATTAGAACCATTTAATGATAATTCCCAGTTTCCTGCATCCATTTTTTCTTTGTATCGGGCACGAGATACATTAATTACATAGATATCAGACGAGTCTACTCCACCAAGAGTGGTTCCATCGGTAAATGTAAAGAATTCATCATCTTGTTCTAATAAAATAGAACGATATTGTGCATAAGTTGCTTTAGATGCTAGAGTTGAAAATTGATTATTATCCAAACTAACTGAACCACTACCGAACTTATGACCATATGCTATAGCAAATTGAACTTCTGCAGAGGATGTAGTATTGATATCAGTATTATATACATTTAGATAGTAATTTGAAGAACTTGCTGCAGCCTGAACAGATGATGTGTAAAATTGGCTTAATTCACCACTATCACCACTCCAAAGTCCAGTAGTAACGATTTCAATTTTACCAGTTACTTGGTCAAATTCTCCAAATCTTTTGTAGATACCCGTGTTGATGTTTCCACCCTGAGCACCTAATTTATCACCACCGGTAAGGTATTGGTTGATAATTGTTGATAATTGCTCAGATGTTAAACTACCTTGTTGTGCGTTTAAATACGCAGCTAATTCTTGGGTTAAGTTTACACCGGCTTGTCCTGTAATTTGTGCCATATCTTTTTAATTCCTCGTTTTATTATCTTGGTTGTACATAGGATACTGTTACTGGAATTGATTGAGAACCACCAGTTTCGTTACCATATACGGTTAAAGTTGTCTTAATTGTTGTAGTGATGTTAGGATTTGGAATGAAAGTAAATGCCAATCCTCTTTCTACTGCTGCAGTAGTAGTGATTTCATCACCCAAGAATACTGGAATTGTTCCACTTCCTGCTGCTAAACCTGAACCAACAATTGAACCTGCGTTTTTATTAGCAAGAACTAAAGTGTATCCCGCTTGAGTGTTTCCACTTGGAGATGTAGTTGGTGTAAGGGATACTTGACCAGAATTTTGATTTACCGAAATAGATGGAACACCGAATTCCACTTTAGGGATTTTAGTAGTACCTTTTGGTAAAGTTACTAATTTGTATCTTAATACTTGAGTTTCATCTGGTGATGCTTCAGTAATAGGAATAGCTCTAATTGCTGAATCGTAATAAGCAGACCCAAGTGGATGATCAGGTGCGTATAGGGTGTAATCGATTTCATCATCACCCAAAGCGAACTTTGTAATGTTTAATCCTTCACCAGTTGCTAATTTTTCTCTACCTTTTTTTGTAAGGATAGCATCAACGGTAATTTCGGTATTATTTAAATAAGCCATAGTTTTATTTCCTTTTTACTTTCAATATATAAATATAAGTATTTTTTAATTTTGTAATAATAATTTTTATTCAACAATAAGTATTGGTTCTCCACTACCTCTACCAGTATCATTTACTCGTAATGTATTAGGATTAGTTGTAAATGTTACTACCGGTGAACTACCATCAAGTGTTGTTGCTTGTGTTTGTTTTGAACCTCTAAAATAACTATTTTCAAGACCAGTTGTCAAATCACCAACATTTCGGTAATGGGTTGGAAAATATCCATTCAATGGAGTTGCCGAAACAATATTTCCCCCACTTGGAGTTGGAGTTTCGTTTCCATCCGAACCAGTAAATGGTAGAATAGTTACTTTATTTCTAAATAATGTTCTTGTAACAAATTCCCTACCAAGTGATTCATCATTTGGATTTATATTTTGTGGTATATCAACTTGATAACTTTCTTTTATTTCAAATATTTTTACTCTTTCTTTTATAGTATTTCCAAACACATCAATATAAGTTCGTATTGAATGAGAACCACTACCGAATACACCGAATCCTGCAACTGAAATAGAATCCTTATCCATACCAACTTGAATGAATGAATCTGATTCATATTCTCCAGTCAAAGATGTACCTAATTGGGCATCTATGTTAAACACAATACCACCCATATCAGAACCAGAATTTACTGTCATAAATCCATATTGTGCAGAATCATCAGTAGTTCTATATCTACCCTCGTAATCAGTTCGTTCACCACTTAATTGGGATACATCAGTATCCGTGATTGTACCTTCATATTGTGGATTTGTTACATCAAATACGACATCTTGTGTTATTTGTAAAACACCTTCTTTTCCTTCACTTGTACCAACTATATTAACATCTTGATTGGTATCAATAGTTCCTTCATAATCACCCTTTTCGGAACTTGGTTTTCTCCACTTTACTTTACTTCTTTCTAAAATATGTGGTTCTATTAAAAGACCAGAAGAAACTTTTGCTCTTGCAGGAACTAATGATTCTAAGGTATCAAATAGAGATTTATCAATATAACGAACTAATTGAATGTATTCATTAAAGTTTAAATCAAATCGTTGGAAATAATAATTTCGTAGTACATTCAAATCGGTGTATCCATCTCTATATTCATCTTCGGGATTTCCAATATAATCATCAATATTGAAATTACCCAAAGATTTTAGAATATCCATGTTAATCTCTTTGATTGGAGAGAAAAACAAACCTAATCTATCGGTATCTATTGGTGCAGTATCAAATGATTTTTTGGTTGCACGAGATTTGTAATCGAGATTTACACCATTTATTGAATCTGAATTTATTTCATTTCCTTCAAAATCGTATTGAGTTTCAAATCTAAATTTATTACCAAAATTAAATCCAGTTTGTGGAACTGTTGCAGTTACATCTCTATCGTAAGGATTGTAATTATATGGATATGTGGTTATTGATGAGAATCCACTTGCAACCGAAGATGTTTGGTATGATTGAATATATGCAACGTTCTTTACATCTACATCAATTCCACGATTCTTAGGATATTCAAAATCATTTCTAAATATCAAATCAAGTGTAGATGCAGAAACATGATTACCATCAATTGCATCTGCAATCAAAGTATGATTATCAATTCTTGATTCTGATAATGCAGTTGTCCATAATCTGAATTCATCAATTGAACCAGTAAAGTATGGTTGAATACCACCGATATTTAATTCAGAACCACTTTTCCAAGAAGTTGAACCAGTTGATAATGATAAACTAGATGATCCTTCATTTCTGATTCTACCGTTAAACCCTTCTTTGATATAAACATTGAAAGTTTCGTTACTGCCACTTATAGTTTTATTTAATGTAATGTGATAATAATCATCGTAAAATACTGGTACATAATTAGTATAACTACTTGTTTCAACACCACTACCACTTATACTAAATTTAAGTCTTCCCAAATAATTTGAACCACTTTCAATTTCAAGTTTCCAACCTTCGGTTTTAGCAATTACTTGATTTTGTTTTTGAGTTGTATTGATTCTAAATTCTACTGAATTTGGATAATCACCATTAAATTCTTTCCAATCTACCGAAATTTGTGATGAACCATTTAAGTTTAATGCAGCAGTTCTGTCTTCAAAAGTAAACTTAGTTGTACCATTTAATTGTGGATCTTGTGGTCCACCAAATTCCATCACGGTTAATAATGAAGCAGGAATTCCATAACAAGCCATTGCGGCGTGTAATGCTCGTTTAGTACCTTTGTGTTTATTAAGGTAAGGTAAGTTATTGAGTAATCTTCTCCAAATTTCTTGTTGTCTATCTTTACCTGACATTGATGAAACTTGAGTTCCATCAGAATGTTTACCAAAAGCATACTCCCATAAGAATTGAGATTTAACACCCATATCAGCATCCCAACCAAGAGATTCCAACATATGATAAATCAATTCATCTTTAATACCAATTTCGTATTTATGTTCTAATTTTTTGGATTGTTGTAATCCCTTAGAGTATGACCAAATAATATCAAAATGTTGACCAATCATATTAAAGAACAAGATAAAATCTTGTCCTGAATCATCATCCTGAATATGTTGTGGTAAATTATTTACGAGGTTAGATGTATTATAATAATCGTAATCTTCTGCAGATGTGGTAATAGTATCATACCAATCTAAAACAACAGTAGTATTAGATGCAGATAATTGAGTTCCGCCTGCACCTGGATATGTTAACCCATCAACTGATGAAGAAGAATATAAGAATTTTTCAAATGAATCAAAATCATTCTTTACTTTTGATATTTTATTAACATATGAATTTGCTTCATTTACAACAGCTAAAGAAGCAGTCCAATCATTTCCGGTGGTTAAATTTTGATACTTTTGATTATAAAATTCTATTAGTTTTATTTTGTAAATAAAATTTTCTACTCTTTCTTTAGCAGAAGAATATTTTACAAAATTAGACCATCCCCAAGTATTATCACCATCAACTATAATAGAACCAGATTCGACCTTGGTTATTGATGTAAATTGTATATTTAAATCAGTTAATGAAAATTCAGATGAAGATACAAACTGGCCTATTAAATCAGTAGATGTATTTGAACCACTTGATATTAATTCATCAAGAATTTGATAACCAATATCATCACCCAAATCAACACTAAAATTTGGAGTTAATGGAGTACAATTATTTGCTATATCACCAATTATGGAAATTTGCTCAATGATTGGTATTGATTGAACTTTAGAAATCCAAACTGTTTCATTTTCTTGTATTGAAGTTGGTAACGGTTCGTATAATTTTAATACTAAAGATTTTGGTTGATTTAATTTTCTTTTAAATGCGTTTCCTTCCGCATCAAACCCTTCATCATAAACAGAAAAAGTTTCAGTATCAACACCCCAAGTTGCAATTAATTTATTATCACCATTTCCAAAATGTAAATAATGAGTTAATAAATTAGAAATTTCATCTTTGAAAATTGTTGTATTAAAATTTCTGTTGAATGCTTCTCTAATATCTGAAACTACATTTCCTCTTCTTAATTTTAGATCACCTTTATCAAAAAGTATTTCTATTTCTTCGGTAATACCTTCGGTTAATTCATCACCTTCAATATTTGTTGGTACTAATAAAAGTTTAAATTGTATTTTATCAGTATCTTCGTTAAAAGTTGATTTGGCCTTTTGTAATACTTGTTGGACATTAAAAGTAGTTTTACCATTTGCTGAAAATCTACCCAATACAAATTCGGTATCTTTTTTACTTACATAAATGTCAATATAATTCGTATTAATTGATTGCCAACTAATATCAAAATCTACATTAAATCCAGCAAAATCCTTACCCTTAATCATTTCAGGGTAAGATATATTTGTAATATCAGGACCAGGTAAGAATGATTTACTAATTACATTTATTGATATAGTTTGTAAAGGTCCAATTCCACCTCGTATTGAAACCGGTTGTAAATATAAAGTATGTTGACCTATATATTGTAATTCTGTCTTTGTTAATTTTAGTTCACCTGATTTTGGTAATTGTCTTTGTATTTTACCCAAAGACATTTGTACATAATCAGTAGGTTGTCCGAATTGAATAGCAGAATCTAAGGTATCATAAGTCAGTTCATATGGAATACCTAATGGATTGGAATCGTTTATATTCCATTCAAAAAAAGGTTGAGTTACAACTAATTTAGGAGCAGTGGTATTAGGAACATTATTTTTAGTAGTTGTTATTCCTATTAATATACTACCTCCACCCAAATCGATTTGTAAATCTTCATCAACAAATGGTGTTTGATTTGCAAATCGTGGATCAGTTAAATTAGCAGAGCCTTTTAATACTTTGATTTCACTTCTAAATTGTGTACCGATATTTTGTCTTTGGAATTTAATCCATTTGGAATCAGTTCTAAAGTTTACTGATTCTGAAATCAAACCAGTTTCAAATTCGGTAATATATCGAATAGAATTACCAACAAACACATCTGCATCAATACGAATATCGGTACCCAACACTGGTTGTGATAAATTTTCTTGTTGGGATGAAAAAGTAAATTGTATAGTTACATCCGGAGTATCGGTTGGATTAATAACGCGTACCACTCCCTCATTTTCTTTAAAGATAGTTGTTTTATATGAAGTGGTAATTATAGCCATTTATTATCGTATTTATCGTTGTGCATTATTATCTTGTGAAGTACCAGCTACAGCAAAAGCAGGAGTTCTAAACTGGCCAGGAGTTATTTCAGTATCTCCTGCACCCCCAGTCAACGTTTGTCCTCCACCTCCACCTGCAGTTGCACCAACTACATTTGTAACTACTTCAGATGAAAGAACATAAGTTTCTTGTGAATTATTTGTACCATTAACGACTGTAATAATTTTGGGGGTTAGTAATTCAGTTTCTTGGAATTTCATAACATGGGGTGTAATAAATTTAGTATCAACCCCATCGAGTAGAATACTAGCACCATTTGGAGATGAAGTTATAGTAAACGAAATTGTTCTACTCGTAGGTACACTTGTAACCGCCCCAGTAGTATCAGTAATGGTAGTGGTAGTAGTTTCACCTAACTGTCCTACACCTCCCCCTCCATCACTTTCAGAAAGACTTGTTGCATCTTGTTGGGTAGCTACAAGAGGATTTGTAGGGTTGAATTGTCCTATTCCGCCGCCTGCAATAACATCACCTACACCAATATTTGAAACATCTACTACTGCCATTATTTTAATTTATTTTATATAAATATTTTATTATTTTTTTATTGTTGTGCACCAGTTCTTGGTCTTAGACCATCTTCAATTGCGTATCCAGGTCCTCTAAACTGACCAGGAGTTATTTCGATGAATCCTTCACCGGTTGGTATGGTTTGACCTCCACTACCACCACCTCCAGTTGTGGTATTTTCTTGTTGTGTTGTAGTTGATTCGATTGTAGGTGTAGAAGTTGACCTTTCATTTTGGTCAGTTTGTGTTTTTTGAACCTCTCGAATATCACCACCATCTGCTATTTTAAATGAACCATCATAGTATGTTAAAGTAAATTTATCATATTCATTAAATTTTTGTAATTGACCACCTGATGCATTTACATATCTAGCAGTTGAACCATCTTTCCAACTATACCAAGTTTTGGTTACAAGTTCGGTTGTAGGAGTTGGGTTAGCAGTTATTGTGGTGTTAGTTTCGAATACACAACTACCATCATCTTCTTGTGCAAGAGGATTGTAGTTTTTAGCATTAGGATTAGTGCACCCTTTAACCACAAATTGAGAGTTATCAAATGTATCAGTATCATACTTGGTTCCTGAAGTAACCGTTTTTAGAAGTTGTTTTACTTCATCTAATGTTATTTGCTCATCTAATGTTAAAATATTCTCTTCTTGATATGTTCGTTTTGGCAGATATTTATCAATTACTTTTATCAAAATTGAATTTAAAGTTTCAACAATTTTTTCAACTGAAAGTTCTAAATCTCTTGGAGTAGAAAGTGGTTTGCCATAATTATTAGATGAAATATTCCAATCTTTATTTTCTACAAAGTATTGTGCACCTTCTACTAATTTTTCTTTAATTTGATTTACAAATAATTCCCAACTTTGTATTTTAAATTCTGATTGAATTAATTTCACATAATTTTCACCAGAAACTACACTGCCATTTAATGTTAAAAATGTTTTTAATACATCATCAACTTTGATTGATTCTATCATAGATTTTACAAAATAAATGGTATCATCTCTAAAGTTACCTTCATTTAATAAAACATTTAATCTTTTTTGTAAATCATCATATACAATTTCGTTTTCATCTTCCATTGGAAGGACACGAATTTCAGTACGAGATGGTGATATTTCATGAATCCACAACTTATCTTTTTCAATCGTTTCGGAACCAACTCTTCTATTAATTAATGAAACCTGACTTTTAAAAATACCATTAGAATATCCAGCTTCAGTAATAAGTTTTTCTATATCAATAATATACTCATCTGCACCATTCATTTTTATGTTTGATGGATTTTGAGTAATTAAAAAATACTTTCTAATATTCTCTATATCCAATGGAATATATCTTACTAATTGACCAGAATCACCTTGTGGTAATTGATTATCGTTTGAATCATAAACAATAAATTCAATCATATCAGATATACCAAGGCCAAAGTATGATTTACCAATTTCTCTTTCAAAAATGGTTCTGTCTTTAGCGTTTACTCTAAACCCCTTTTTATCTATTATTTCTTTAAATCCTTTTATTGCCATGATACTTGCTTATTCTTATTTGCAAAAACTTTATATACTAAAATTGAAAACTTCTCGCCAAACTTGTGTAAGAATTTTCCTTTGTAATTTTGTTTAGGTAAAACACCCATTTCGTATGCCATGTATTCCGACCAATCTTTAACAAAATAATTGTAAACGAATTTAGAAAAAGATTTAGATGTTTTTAATTTATTGACAATCGGTTGTGCCCAAATCCAATATCCATACATAACTTCAGGATTTTTCTGAAGTACGATATCACCAAATTTAGAATCCATATCGTAAATGAATTGTGGCATAAAACCTTGATTATACATTTCAGTACAAATAATAGTTCCCTTTTCTTTTCCAGTTCTTTCATTGAGTGCATTAGCAGCATCTGCAAAGTTATTTTGTGCAGCAACTAAATTATCTTGAATTGTTGCAATAGTATTATTTGCTCTTTCAATTGCATTTTTTGATTCCTCTTGTAATGCGATGAATGCTTCTTTTTCTGCAAGTAATCCTTGTAACGAAGCTTCTCGTGATACTCTTTCTATAGCTTCTTTTACACCTTTAGAAAGTGCAGATTGTAAATCCAATGTCACCGATTGTAATACTTGATTTGTAGCATCTCTTTCGTTTTCAGCGGAAGACCTTAATAATTTTTCTAAATCTATTTGAATTTGTAATTGTTCTATATCAGTTCTAAGTGATTGGTTTTCTACAAGTAATTGGTCTATTTGTTCTTGTAAATCTTGTATATCAAGAAGAGCCCGATTATACAATCTTCGTAAATCATTATAGATTGATTTTAATACAACTTCAGGTGCTTTTACTTGTGGAGGACCTATTAATTCATCTACAACGATATCAACTGCTTTAACAAGTTGTTGATTATTATAAACCGGTCTTTCAACATAACCAAATGTAGAACCATCGGTATCTACTGAAGTATCCGATAAAATAATACCTTCTGGAGTTACCTCTTGTTTTAATGCAGCCGAACCACTTTTTATAAGTTCTGATAATATAAATTCGTTACTTAATGCCATTATTTTTCTATCAAGAATGTTAAATCTCTATCGGTAAAGTATTCTATTACACCATCTCTATCTATCTTTATTTCGATATAATACTCTCTATTAGTTTCCCAATTTTGTAAATTTAATTTAAAAAAATTACCATTAGAATCACAACTAACTTTTGAATAATCACCAAATGGTATAATAACATCATCAGTAACAATATCTCTGATTTGATAGTATGTTGATGCTGGTAAATATTTCAAATCGGTGTATGTATAATAATCAGTATAAGTTCTTAATGGATATTTTTCTCTACCGAAAACTCTAATTTCAGGTTTACTACCTTGTTTATATCTACTTTTTAATCGTTTGAATGTTACATGAATATCATCCGAAGTAAGTTCGGTAAGTGAACCAGTTGTGAATGTAGAATCATCCCAGCCAATTCTTAATTTTGGTTGATAGATTGTATTAGTTTCTTTAGAAAAGAATTTTAATTGGCCATAATCATTGGAATCATTTTCAAGTGTAGAATCGTATTTAATAACGAATCCATTATTTGGAAGTGAACCACTTAACCATATTTGAATTGTATTTTTAACATCAACTGATAAATCTGCAGTTTGATATTCAAATGATTGAGTCGATTGTGAACTAGTATACCAAGTACCACCTCTACCATTATTTGAACCAGTTGAATCGAATGAAAGAGAATCTGCTAATAACCAATTAGTATTAGTAGATTTGTGATTCCAAGTTATTCCATCTCCTGAAATTTCATCAAAACGAGTACCAATACCCATTTCCCATGATTGCGAAACTGGATTGATGTATATTGTGTATGATAACGGAATTTCAGATGCTTCTGCTTCGTGTAGTATAAGTTCAGCAGAACTCATGGTTACCTGTCCACTTACTATTGATGATGAAAAATTACTTAAATCAAATTGAATAAATGAACGAGCAACATCTTTTAAATTTCCATAATAAGTTTTGGAAACTTCTAATATTTCATCTAAACCAGTATTTTGGGTAGGTTGTTGTAAATAAATTGATGCATCTTTAGATGCTGTTAAAAAATAATACATTATATAGCCCTCCCCTTAATGTCTTTATTTGGAAACTTGACTTCGAATACTGATGGGTCTAATGATGGATATACCATTTTACCTTTTGTTGCTGCTGAAATATTATATGAATTTTTAGAGTAACTACCCAAGCATTTATTTACAATTTCACATTTTGGTACTGATTGAACCCCTTCTACACCTGCAATCAATAATTCAACTTCAGAAATATTAATTGGCATATTAAATGTCCAATTATCAATATTAAAGTAATCTTGAAGTTCGGTAATACAACGAGTTAAAACTTCTCTTTTATTGTACCCACCATAAACTCTGATTTCAAAATCAACACCAATATTAATTACAAATCCATCCAATAGATTTACACCATCGGTTAGTAATCTATATTCGTTCATATATGTTTTAAGATTTTCTTTAACAGCTCTATTAAGAGGTGTTAAATTTTTATTTAAATTATATCCTAAAACATATAAATTAATTGCGAATGGATTATTTTTTTCTTGTATATTATTTTTCTTACCAATTAAAAATTTTTGAACTTCTTGTCTAATTTCATCTTCTGTCAATTCTCTATTTCTTAAATCAGTAATCAAACCAGTAAATTCATCCAAAACATCAGGATTAGCCAAAATAGAAGAAGGTGAATTATTATCTAATTCTCCATCAGGTGCACAATATGCTTTAGCAATACCACCATATTTTGCAGGTAATGATAAAGCTCTTACTTGATAATCTTTACGAGTTACCGCACGATTTTGAGAACCAAAGTTAGCTAGTGAATTTTCTCTAATTTCTTCAATAGTTTCTGCACCCCTACCTCCAGTTGCAGGAATTTCATTATCCACTGCAACGGAAGCCTTCATTGAATTATATAATCGTAATTCATCTGGAGTAAAAGTTGTAGTATCATCATCAAATTCAATTCTATCAATTTTTGTCAAATCTCCTTTTGGTACATTTGAACTAATACCACCCCCAACTAAATACGAAACCGTAAGAGTTGTGTTGGATGGTGATTGACCATATGTATTAGTCTTTAAGAAATTTGCAGGATCAAATGATGAACCTAATTTATTAATCGAAGAATTAAGTCCTAATCCTACATTTTTAAAATTTGGTATTAGAGTTTCATCATTTGTACTCATTCCACCACCAAACACAAGAGTAGTTGTATTGTTTTCGTTTATTTGTTTTGTAAATCTACGAGATGTTTTAATTAACTTTAATATATTTGGAACTGAATCTTTAAATTGAACTAAATCTTTATCAGTTTGTTCGGAGTTTGGATAATCGACATAGACCATTTCTTGAGCAAGATATGGTACCTCATACCATTTATTTCCATTTGAATCACGAACATCATAAATATCAATAACATTTGTATCTGCTATTTCTATTTTAGAAAATTGTTGAGCAGAACCAAAGTTTATATTTTGAGATTTTAATGTTGCAGAAATAGCGTTTACATATTTTTTTATCAAATATAAACTTGGTTCACCGGTAATACCATCGGTTGAATAAACACTTATTTCTCTTTCATCTTCAACATTAAAATCCAACATTTCGGTCGTTCTAAATACAACAGAACTTGGTCCTGAAACCAACATACCTTCTTTAATTCGTAAAAAATAAGTTTCATCAGGTTTAATATCACTGCCAGTTCGTGTTGCTGGTGCTAGTTGATAAACTGATAATTTGGTAATAGCGGGTGATGTAACTTTTGGTTTATATCCTAAATAATTTGCAAGAGCAATAACATTATTTTTATCCTCAGCATATAGCATCATCGATTCTTTTAGGGAATCATCAACATAGTAAGAAAGAACATCACCTATATAAGATGCCATTTCAATGAATAACATACCAGGAGATGCCTCATTGAAATCGGAATAAGTTTTTGGGAAATATGTTTTTGCGTATTCAATTAAATTACGTCTAAATGATGCAAAATCTTTATTAAGATATTTTATATCTCTACCCTGATTACTTCTTCTTGTTGTACTATTTAGTGCCATTTAATTAACCTCGTATCGTAAATGTTATTTCTTCTGTATTTATTTGATTACCAACTGTAAATTGAATATTCATATTTGCAATGTTCCTATCTTTCATCTCATCTGTCATTTCAATATCGATTTGTTTGATAGTAATATATGGTAACCAATAATTTACATTAGTTGTTATTGTTTCTTCCAATCTAGTTTCAAAATCATCCGTCATTTGTTCAAATAACAAAGATTGTAATCCAGTACCAAAGTTAGGTTGCATAACTCGTTCACCTTTCTTAGTAAGTAATAAATTTTTTAAATTTGCTTTTGCTTGTTCAAAAACAGAAAATGCCTGATTAAAATATCCAGTATTACCTCTTTGAACTGGTAAGGTTATACCGTAAGCAAAATCATTAAATGCCTCGGTATCCTTTACAATCTTTTTATTTAAAACATATGCCATTATTACTTCTTGAACCTCTTTACTAATTGAGAGTAATCACGATTTAATGCTTTATCTAATGCATCATTTCCAGTTTTGACACCCAATCCACCTCGTTGTGCACCTCCGAAATCACCATATCCCATTTTTTCTGCCATCTGATTTCTCATAGCACCCAACCCTATTTGTGCAGTTACTGGATTGTTAAATGTGAATGTTTCATCAATATCAGGTTCCGCATCCATATAATTTGGAATATAAGATGCCCCTTCCTGAATTGGTTGTTGGTATGTATCTAAAATTGAAGTACTACCACCAAGACCACTTCTTTGAGCAGAACTAAATGGTTGTGTTTGATTTAGTATTTCATTTAATACCGGATTTTTTGTATACTCTTTTGTTGGTTTATTTTGAGTTTGTTGTCTTTCTTTTTGTAAGACAGATTCTGCAAGAGCAAAAGGGTCTAATTCTTTTGTTTTAGTTGTAGCTTGAACCGGAGTTTTAATTTTTGTTTCTTTCAAAAGTTTGGCCATTTTAGCATTAACTTCTTCTTCTAAAATCTTTGGAAAAATTTTAGTTAAAAAATGTTCTTGTTTTTTGGAAACCTCTGCCTCTACTAAAATTTGAATTAATTTAGCTAATTTTTTACTATCCATTTTTATTCGGTTTTATTCTTATATAAATATACCTATAATAGATTTTGTATTGTAAATAAAAAAGGGAGTAATACCTCCCTTCTTTTTTAATTACCTTTTATTGGAAAACGTGTCCAACCGGTTATCCATGCTGGTTTATCTAATTCGGGTATTACTACATCTATTTCTTTATTATTCTTTGAAAGTGCTAGGGTTTTTAATTGTTCACTAGTCAAAATTGTAGTTGCTTTACTGATGAAGTTTAATGTTGGATTGAATGTTCCTACCGAATTGTTTTCGAATAATGAAACTCCATCTTTTACGAATTGTGCAGTTTCGTTACTTTCCAAACTTAAACCACCTTTCATCCATCCCCATACAATACTATTCTTCATTGTGAATTGAGTTGCTCTCCTAAATCTCAAACCTAAATTGTGGTTTGATAAAGAAGAAGCGTTATTAGGCCCTATTAAAATCATATTATAAAGTTTTGGATGAGTGTAAGGTTGTGCAGGTGAACCCGTTCCATCGTTATCACATTCTACACCATTTCCGGCATCACCACTATCTACGAAGTGTGGGTCTCTCTTTGCTACACCATTTGTAATTGTTCCGGTGTATCCGAAATCAAAATCAAAATCATCATCTGCAGTTGCGTATGCGTATAAGTTTTTACCATTTACAGTTCCACCAAAGAATTCAAATGCATCATCGTTAGCATAGATTGTTTGTATGTTTTCAAGAATTGTTCCACTACCAACTCCACCTAATGTTAGTGCGTTAATTTCAGAGTTTGGTAATGCTGCAATACCTGCATATTCAATTCTTACATAACGAAGAATACCACTATTATCATTATCATCAGTTCCACCATAAGGTCTACCAATACCACCTTCGATTGTTGGTTCTGATGTTCTATTGGTTTTTGCTCTACCCAATATCACAACACCGCCCCAATCACCAGGTGCTCTTTGTCCTTCAGGTCTACCCGATGTAAATACTATTGGTTTTGTAGGAGTTCCTTCTGCTACGATTTGAGAACCTCTTTCAATTACTAATGCTCCTTTTTCTGCTAAATCCGAAACAATAGTAGTTCCTGGTTGTATAAATAATTTAGCACCATCTGTTACATATACATACCCCTTTAGTGTCCAAACTTTATCAGATGTTAATGTGGTTGTAGTACTGATATTTCCAACTAATGTAGTAGATTGTGGTACATTGATTGGTCCGTCTTCTCCTCCTAATTGAGTATCACACCCAAAAAGTGAAATTAATAAAAATAATCCTAATAGTTTTTTCATAGTATTAAATTTAGTGTTAATGAAACTGTTTGTTCGTTGTTTGTTTTAATTAAATCTCTGTTTTGTAACTTTTGGTAAAAGATTGATGATTGAGCAAATACATCACCTATTGCCAATTTTAATTCTCCTTTCGGAAGTTTGTGTAAGAATGTAACATCTAATACATCTCTACTATTTTCAAAGATGTCAGGATACCCCTGAAATCCTACTGCTGATATTCTATCTCCAACCCTATTATATGTTATATTAAGGGTTTCATTTTTTTTGTGTATATTCACCCCACCATTTAAGACATAGGTTGACTGTCCTTGTAATTGTCTTTTAACACCATTCACTTCAACTTCGGAATTCATTACCGATGTGTTTGCGTATATATCAAACCAACCATTTATCTTTTTTCGTGCTTCCAATTCAACACCATATAGGATAGCTGAATTTGGGTTAGTGTAAGTTAGGAGGAGGTTGGATGGAACTGACCCATCTGCTACAATTTGTTCTATTGGATTGATAAAGTTTTTACCAAATAGGGAAAGTGAAATGTTCTCACCCATATTTGGATACCATTCGTATTTTAAATCAGCATTGTATATATCAGTTTTCTCTAAATTAGAGTTACCCAATAATTGAGCATTTCTAACAAAATCATAATATGCAAAATTAGCAACTTCTCTGAATTCTGGTCTTACTAATGTTTTACTTACCGAAAATCTATACTTTGTTTTTTCTTCGTTGTATGAAAGGTTTAGCGATGGTAGGATATCCAAATACTCTCTATCTACATTCACTTTTTGCCCACTAAAATCTGCAGTTTGGACATCAAATAGATTATACTCACCTCTTAATCCAGTGTTTAGTTTCCACTTACCAAATTCGGTATCATACATTGTGTATAACGAACCCAAATCAAAATCAGCAGTATATCTATCAGTATTGTTTGTTATCTCATCTAACATATCGTTTGATACATAACGAAATACTCTAGCATTAAATCCTCGCATCTTTTTTAGATAACCACCTCCTACTTTAATCTTACCAAACTCTTTGTTGATATTACCATTCAAAGAGTTCTCATCCATCACACTCCAAAAACGATATGTATCTCTCCATGCAGTTTGATATGGTTCATTTACCCCTAATGATTTTGTAATCGGATTAACTCTATAATCAGGTTGTTCTCTGAAGGTGTATGTGTATCCTAAATTGAAATCCCAAGTTTTAACCTTACCATCTAATTGAGAACTAATTACGATATTGTTTATGTGGTTTGATGCAGTAGATAATACATTCTGCACATTATCAAAGTTATCACCACTACGAGTTAGATATGTATCATCTGTTTGGTAATTCACCAATGTTTTCCAACTATATCGGTTATCTCCTAAATAAGTAAGATTCAATAATCCATTTGCAGAAATTCGGTTAGTGTATAAAACATCTTTGTAATCGTATGCTAATTCAGTTGATGATTGGTAATCTTTTCTATCAATTTTATTAAGAGTGTATCCATTTCGGATTGTAGAACTGAATAGTGAATTCCATTTTCCATTTACATATCCAAACGATACCCCACCATTAAGATTTGGCAGGGATTTCAATTCTTCAGTTGGTGGATTATTGATTAGTTTCGTATAGGCCCTCTTATCACCATTTCCACTAATTCGGTATTTGTATGTGGAAGGGAATGTGGAAGGGAAATCAGTATCTTGAACTAACTTAAAATCTCTAAAAGTTGAAACCGAACCCCAACCACTTCCCAATGAGATATTGAAAAAATTATCAGATACTTCCTTTGTTGTTATTTGAACCAACCCACCTGCCCAATCACCAGGATTATTTGCTGATGCTGATTTGGCAACTATTAAGTTATCAATAAGTGATGTGGGGATTATATCAAATGAGAATGCTCTCCTATCGGGTTCGGTTGATGGTAGTGGGGTTTTGTTTAGTAGTGCCGAATTGTATCTATCTGCTAATCCTCTTACTAATACAAACTTATCGTTTTGTATTGTTACACCACTTACTCTTTTAAGAGCATCACCTACATTTCTATCGGGTGTCTTTTTTATGAATTCAATTGATAATCCATCAGATACTATACTACTATTTCGTATTGATTTAACAATTGTTATATCATTTACTTTTTGAGATACACTCTGAACGGTAACTTCTGATAATTCGGTTGCATCATCGGGAAATATAATATCGAATTCAGTATCGGTATCCAATACTACTTCGTTTGTGTATTCTTTGTATCCAACAAATGAAGATTTTATTTGATACTTTCCTTTTTGTAATTGAATTAAATACTTTCCATCGGTATCGGAAAGTGTTGTAAAAACACTACCTTTATCATTTATAAAAGAAATGTGTGAAAAGTAGAGTGTTTCAGATTTTGATTTTGTAATCCCCTTTATTGTTACTTGCGAAAACAATAAATTGGGTAGTAATAAAAGTATTAATAAAAACCTTTTCATAGATATAAAGTTAGTTCCCCAATAACTATTATTCGGTTTTTTTAAAATTTTGAGTTTTTGATTACTAAATTATTATCAAATTGTTTATTTTTTTATTTAAGTGTAAAGGTTTGGGTCTTCTTTTAACTTATTCCAATAACCACAAAATTTCTTTTTTCTGTCATTCCATCCATTAGGAAGACCATTTTTATTTTTACCATTGATTCTGATTGATACTTTTAAAACAGAATTTTCAGTATCATCTATTGCTAAATCATTTATCTTATTTCTTTTCCAAAACCATCCGGCTACATCTGCAAAATAATCAGTCGCAACTATTCTTGGGTTTTGTATAACATTATCGGTAACAGCACTATTATAATTAGTGTAGTTTGCTCTACCAGTGAGTTGTATATACCCTCTTCCTTTAAATTTACGCCCATCACCAGGTTGTGTATTTCCTAAACTTTTTCTGCCCTCATATGCATCTCCACTTGCAATTTCTTCTTTATAGTAAAAATTTGCAGTTTCGTGTGCAAGTTGTGCCAAAAAATGTGCCCGTTGAATCGGAGTTATTATTCCATATTGTTTCATTGCAGCTATTAACAACGCATTAGGTTCTGCAACTCTAACATTTCCACATCCAGTAATTTTTTCACTTAATTGTACTTTAGTATCACCTTCGGTTTGTGATGGATCAGTCCTTCTTGGAGCATCAGGTAAATCTCTTTTTACATCTTCTATTTTTAAATTACCTTTAATAACTTCACCACCGAGTTGACCACCTATAGCAGTAGATTCTGATATTACATATCCTTTATCACTTGCTATGACTGCACATTCCAACTCTTCAGGTTTAAACTCTACAAGTTCATTAAGATTTTGTAGTATTTCTTCACTTAATGTTAAACGAGGAGGTGGTCCTGAACCTGCAGGTGGAATAGTATATCCTGTCCAAGATTTAAATCCTGGTAATGGTAATGGTGCAGGTAGTAATGTACCTATGGTGATATAAATACCACCTACGGTTTGTAAATGTAATTGTATTTGTGTTATTAGTTGATTTAAAAAAACTTCACTATCATCAGTTGGTCTTGCCATATCTTATTATCCTACTTTTTGTGATTCAACTGCTGCTATACCATTTTCATTTAATCTCCAAAGAGCAACTGTATTAAAATCTACATTATTTGTCTGAACCCTTTTTTGTGTGAAATCACTAACCCATGCGAATCCAGTCCAAACTTGTATGTGACCGTATCTTTTTGATGTATATCCTTGTGCAATCACATCTCCAACTTGCCATTTTGTTGGGTCTTTAATCCATTCCTCATTTACCTTGACTTTATTATGGTAATATGTTGTACCCCCAACATTAATTGCAAATGAAGATGCACCAGTTGAGTTAGTATCAGTTCCAGGACTTTTGAATGAAAACCAATCAGCATGACCATAAATTTTACCAAGTGCATTTACACCAGTTAATGCTGCAACTACTGCTTGAGTACCTTGTGGACATAATCCATGAACTCCGTCGATATAACCCCTTTTTAAGTTTTCATATTTTACTCGTTCGTTTTTGCCAAGTTTTCGTGCAAGGTCTCCTGCAATTTTTAACAACTTATCCAAAGTACGATATCCACTTTTTACTTCTTTAGAATCAGTTATTTCTTTTAGTCCTTGTTCTTCAACTGCATCATCAATTATTTGTGTTTTAACATTATTTAATTGAGTTGCTGCTGATTTTTCTAAATCAGTAACTGCCCTACTTTCAATAATTTTTTGATTTATTTTTGCAGGGTCTGGATTTATAATTTCCTGAACCTCTAAATCATTTTTATCCAATGGAACTCTATTCCAATCTAATTTTTCATAAACATTATAACTGATTGGCTCAGGTTCAAGTGGTGTTTCTATTGTTACATCAGATGGAGTCCATGTACCTGAATTTGTTGTAAAGTTAGCTATTTGTGAAATATGCACAAAAACTCCAAGTGGTGTTATTGATGGAATTGGTGGTGGAAATAATCGCATTGTTGCCATAATTCTATATGTTTATTCGTATATTGAAACGTGCATAGGGTCATTTGTTTTTAACCATTTCATTCCTACTGATTGAAAAATACTGGCTACTTGTAAAAACCCTTTATCAAAATCGTTAAAACTTCTTACTTTAGTGTTTCCTTTATATATACCATCATCTTTAAATGATACTCCATATGGGTATCGTATACTATTCATATCAATAGCGGTTCCCCATGCATGGTTTGATAATCGAGTACCACCTGTAACATTTCTAACTGCAAGACCACCTGCACAATTTTCTATATATTGTTGTAATTTTTTTTCTCTAATTATTTTTAGAGCAGGTTCAACTACTGCAGCAAGGTCTTTATGAATTGTTATTTTTTTATCACCACTCGATATAGGAAATAATATTTGTGTACAATTTGTTTTAATATATTCGGGGTTTTGTTTATACCAACGGCGAGTACCTTCTTCACTTGAAACTTCAAAGTTAGGGGCAGGTCCAGGACCAATTGCAGGCCAATATCCATTACCACATTTTTCTAATAATTTAAAATCACCACCAGTACCAGTTGTAGTAGTTGGACCGGTTTGGGTAGAACCTCCAGTATCAGAAGATTGTTGTCCTGAATTAGATTGTTGTATTTCTTGTTGATTTGCAAAAACTTGTTCTCTATCCACATTTTTATTATGTGATAATGCTGCGGATGTACTACTAAATTGATTTTCGTATATTCTTTGGGTTTTTGGATACTCTATTGTTATATCTTTTTGAATTGTTTTCGCCTCTTCTACTTCTTCTTGAGTAAATAATTCTATAATTTGTTGAAGAAGTGAACCTCCACCTGAAACTGGGGTCCAATACGCCTGAAACGCCTTTCCCATATTTGTAATGATAGCATGTTCACCTGATGATTGTTGGAATGCAGTATTTAAAACTCCGTTTAATACTTGTTCCATTGCTGCTGTATTTCCTTCTTGGAGAGTAATACCGTTTACTGTATCAAACCCTCGTTTAATTAAGGCATCATATTCTTGTACTAATTTTTTAGCAAATTGTTCTTTAAATGCTATATTTGGTTGATTTCGCATAAAAACCAACATATTTTGTTTAAAGATATCGTATGACATTTTATTCAGTATAATTTAAAGTAGATAACATTTCTGATAATCTTCCTTTTAAAGCATTGAATTGTGCTCTATTTTCAGGACCTGTTGCAGTTGGACCAGATGGAGTTCGATATACTTGTGAATTAATCAAATCAATCATGGTAGATAAAATTTCTTTTAAATTATTACCTCTAACCAATGGTTGGGATGAATTATTGGTGTTTAAGAATATTTTACCACTACCAGTATTCAATGTAATGTTAGAATTACTTCGATTTGTGGTTATGTTTACATTACCACCAAAATCTAACTCTGCACCAAGACCATTATCAATTGAAAATTTACCATCAGATATAAACCCATAATCTCCTTTCGAATGAAAAACCATTTGACCTGTCTTTGCAGAAATTATAATTTTACCACTATTAATTAATAAGTGGTCATCACCTTTGAGAGGGTTTGGGTATGAAGAAAATCTACTTGGGGTAATAGATGTTGTTGCAGTAAATGGTATTTGATATTCACCACTTGATAAAACAATAACACTACCATCACTATTTACATTTTCTTCAGTAATATCACCTTCTTTTAAAGAAGATGCTGTTTGGGCATCTTGTCTATTACGAATAATAATAGTTGGTGAAAAAACATTATCTGAATTGTTATAACCACTAAATCTAATCGATTGACCAAAACGGGTTTGAATTAATTTATCACCTTCGTATAATTTTAATTTATTTACCGAATTGTATCTAAAATACTTACCAAACTCACTCGTTTCAGAAATTTCATTTACAGTATTTCCAAGAGGAGTTCCGGTTTGAGCTGATTCTTTTATAGATGCATCTACTGCAATTTTTTCTTTCTTGCTATAAATTACATCTGCTCTTCTTTTTATAGCATTACCAGTATTAAGTGAAAATCCTGGTATTCTTCTATAATATTCAACCGAACCAACCATTACCAATTCAACCGATTCACCAATTAATGGCAATTCAGTATCTGATGGATTTAAACATGGGTATGTATTTAGTTGTTCGTTTGGATTTGTACCATCTGAATATTTTCGTATAACAACATGACCTACTAAACTTGTATCTTTTTCGGTAAACGCAGTTTGAAAATCTTTTTTATTTTTAATTCTTGGATGGGTTTCATCTAAAATAACATCAACAACAACTCCAGTACTGCTTGATGCAATTGCAGTTTGTTTATTAGTACCACTCGATATATTTGATTGTTGTATTCTAGTACTCATTACTTTTTATTTATTTTTTGTTTTAATTCTTCTACCTCGTAAGTCAATTCATCCACTTTTTGGTCTTGGACATCAACTACTTCTTTAGCAGTTAATTCAATTTCTTTGAGTAATTGTTCTTTTTCTTCATCACTAAGGAACCCAGTCTCACCCTCTGATTTATGTTGAGAAGACATGATTCGTTGTGCAATTGCAGCAAGTTTTATTAACGCATCATCATTTTTTACTGATGTATCTACCAAATCTTTTATGATTGGGCCAATAACTGCCATATCTCCGGCATGCCTAATTACCTTTTTCATTTCAGCAATTAGTTCGGAAATTCGTTGTTTTTTATTTACTTGATTATCGTAAATGTCCTTAAATAGACCAGAAAGGTTCTTACCAGGAAATAATTCAAAATCTGTACTCATGATTTTACCATATTATGTTGTATATAAATATAGTAAACGAAAAAACCTCACCGAAGTGAGGTTTTATCTAATTTACTTTCTTGTATTGACCTTTTTTTTGTTGAGATTTAATTGTCTCTTTTGCCATTCTTTTTCGATTTATGTCTTTTCTTTCACGATTAGTCATTATCAACCTCCTTCAACTTACCACACTTTAAACATTCTAATTCACCATCGTTATCAGAATCACCCCAAACGTGCTCACATTGTCTATGTGCGAAGTAAACATCGATTACACCATCACCATCAAAATCAATACCATCCATAATACCATCACCATCTTCATCCACTTCAATACCAATTCGTGGTTCTTGTTTTACAATCACTTGTTCTTGGATTTCAACTTCTTTTACAATTGGTTTTATTGGAGTTGGTGGTTCTGGAGAATCACCACCTAATGTATTACTTAATGATACACCATCTTCCTCATCCATTTTCTGAACTAACATTTTATCTTTATCAGTATCACTAAACCAATAGTCAATAATTTTACCATACGA
>Ga0172367_10002174_pt1 | contig 27251 bp, 21 predicted proteins | sample Lak10m_FD_114542 | JGI IMG/M metagenome (GOLD analysis project Ga0172367, IMG submission 114542) | Freshwater microbial communities from Kabuno Bay, South-Kivu, Congo - kab_022012_10m | ecosystem: Environmental > Aquatic > Freshwater > Lake | place: Democratic Republic of the Congo: South-Kivu...
AAAGAAACCGGTATGGTTCCGGTATTCTACCATAAAGACGCCAATGTATGCAAACAGGTGGTGAAAGCCTGTTACGACGGTGGCGTTCGTGTTTTTGAATTTACCAACCGGGGAGAATTTGCTCATGAGGTTTTTGCTGAAATCTCGAAATGGGCGGCTAAAGAAGCGCCGGAGATGATCATGGGCGTTGGTTCGGTGATCGATAGTTCAACCGCAGCTTTGTATATTCAGCTCGGTTCAAATTTCATCGTTTCGCCTCTGATTGATGAGCAAACAGCACTCATTTGTAACCGTCGGAAAATTGCCTGGAGTCCGGGTTGTGGTTCGGTAACCGAAATTAACCGTGCCCACGAACTGGGTGCCGAAGTAGTGAAAGTATTCCCCGGATCGTCGGTTGGAGGCCCTGATTTTGTTTCAGGAGTAAAAGGTCCGATGCCTTGGGCCAGCATTATGCCAACCGGGGGAGTTTCGCCTGATGAAACTAATCTGAAAGGTTGGTTTAAAGCGGGTGTTCACTGTGTTGGAATGGGATCGCAATTATTCCCGAAAGATGTGATCGAGTCTGGAAACTACAGCGTGATAACTGAAAAATGTAGCCAGGCTTTGGACACCATCAAAAAACTTAGAACGTAATTAAATATAAACCAATACTAATCACTAAAACTAAATTATGCAATCGACCAATAGCCTTGCGAAGATGACGAACTACCGATGGACAATAGTTGCCCTTTTGTTTGTGGCCACAACTATTAACTATCTCGATCGTCAGGTTTTATCCCTAACCTGGGATGAGTTTATTATGCCCGAATTTCATTGGAATGAAAATCATTACGGTACAATTACCTCCATTTTTTCCATTGTTTATGCCATTTCAATGTTGTTTGCCGGAAGTTTTGTCGATTGGATGGGAACTAAGAAAGGATTTTTGTGGGCAATTGGAGTGTGGTCGGTAGGTGCTTGTATGCACGCTCTTTGTGGTGTGGTTACTGAAAGTTGGGTTGGCTTGCATTCTGCGGCAGAATTGGCAAAGGCTGTTGGTGATGTTGCTATACTTATTTCCACAGTCAGTATGTATGCCTTTATTGTTGCACGTATTATTTTGGCTATTGGAGAGGCTGGAAACTTTCCAGCTGCCATTAAGGTTACTGCTGAATATTTTCCTAAAAAAGACCGTGCTTATGCTACCAGCATTTTCAATGCTGGTGCTTCGGTAGGTGCGCTAATTGCTCCGCTTTCAATTCCTTTTTTGGCCAAAGCTTTTGGTTGGGAAATGTCTTTCATCGTGATTGGTGCTTTAGGTTTTATTTGGATGGGGTTTTGGGTATTCCTATATAAAAAACCAGAACAAAATAAACACGTAAACAGCGCCGAGTTAAATTATATTTTATCTGACAGGGAATCGAAAGATGAATTGGAAATGCAAGCCTCTGCCGTTCAGGAAAAGAAAGTTTCGTTTATCGATTGTTTCAAGTATAAACAAACTTGGGCATTTGCATTTGGTAAGTTTATGACCGATGGCGTTTGGTGGTTCTTCCTGTTCTGGACTCCATCGTATCTGAATACGCAGTTTGGAATTAAAACATCCGCAGGATTAGGTGTTGCTCTTATTTTCACCTTATACGCACTTGCCACGCTTTCGATTTATGGAGGGAAACTACCTTCAATTATTATCAGAAAAACCGGACTGAACCCCTATGCAGCCCGCATGAAAGCCATGTTTGTTTTTGCATTTATTCCACTTTTGGTTTTGTTTGCTCAGCCTTTAGGTACCTACTCGCCTTGGTTCCCGATTATCCTGATCGGTTTAGGATGCGCAGCTCATCAATCGTGGTCGGCAAACATATTCACGACAGTTGGCGATATGTTCCCGAAACATGCTATAGCAACAATCATCGGAATTGGTGGTATGGCTGGTGGAGTTGGATCTATGATTCTGCAAAAATCGGCCGGAGCTCTATTCGTTTATGCTGGCGAAACCAAGATGACTTTTCTTGGATTTGAAGGAAAACCTGCTGGTTATTTCATGGTATTCTGTTTTTGTGCGGTAGCTTACCTGATTGGCTGGCTAGTTATGAAATCATTGGTTCCTAAATATAAGCCAATCACCGACTTATAAAATTTTCATATAAGAATGACAGAAAGCAGGTCTCGATGGCCTGCTTTTTTGTTTTAGGCTATTCTCATCTGATCAACTTTTCAGGACAATGATTGTTGAAATTCACGAAAACTTGATTTAACTTTAGTAAATTCGGTGCAACCTTAAAAACTAAATAGATAAAGCTATGGGAATGAAATTTTTAGATCATTTTGATCATTCGGAGCGCAAACAGGACAAAGAGCATTTTATTCACCTGATTCAGATTGCCAATGCTGACGGGAAAATTGACGATGCTGAAACGCAAATGCTTTATCGCATGGGCAGTAAACTTGGACTTACCCAAACGGAAGTTGATGATTTGCTGAAAAGCACCGGACAGTCGGCTTACATTCCGCCTTACGAATTATCGAAGCGTTTTGAGCAGCTTTACGACGTGATTAAAATGGTTTATGCTGATGGTGAAATCGACGATAAAGAAATGAAGATGGCCTCTGCTTTGGCGATTAAATCGGGTTTTGCAGAGGAAGATCTTTCTGTGCTGTTGTCTGTTTTGGTGGAAGGAATCAAGGCAGGAGAAGATGAAGAAGATTTATTCAACCGTTTCAGGAAGAAGCGAATGGGCAAATAGTCATTCAATTCCGGCCAGTTCTTTCACTCGCGCCCATATTCCAGCATCGACAGGAATTCCCAATAAACTGTTTTCACCTCTTGTTTTCAGTGATTGCTCACCTGGATAGTATAGTTCACTTATTCCTTCGGCCAATTGCGACGTTTTGATTTGTTGAATAGTATCTTCAATGGCCTTTTCAATAAATTCCGCAGAATTGAACCGGTTTGGATCAATAGCAATAAAAACCTGGCAGCAACTGCCGCAACTTCCGAGCCCCGAACGATCGATTTCGGCGGTTACCATACCTCCTGAAAGCAGTGCCGAAAACAAGTCGAGCAAAACAGCAAATCCAGATCCTTTCCAATAGCCCATCGGAAGAATGCGCCGGGTTTGCTCAATTTCTCCGGGAATATCCGTCAGGGTTCCTTCGTTGTCAAAACCTCCTGGGTAGGGTAGGTTTTGGTTTTTCAGGCGGGTGGTTTGAAGCTTTCCGTAGGAATATTGCGACATAGCCATATCGAGCACAACATGACCTTCCTTGCGTGGAATAGCCATGATAAACGGGTTGTTTCCGATGGCTTCCGATTTTCCGCCCCACGTAGGCATACATGATTCGGTGTTGGTCCAGCAAATGGCCATAAAACCTTTTTCTGCAGCCTGCCAGCCATAGGCACCACCCCGCATCCAGTGAGTCGTATTGTTCAAACTAACCATTCCTATTCCGTAATCGGCTGCCACCTCGGTAGCGCGGTTCATTGCAAAACGGGCATTCAGAATTCCGGGACCCAGATTACCATTGAAGATTTCGAAATTGCCCATGCTTTTATCGAGCGACGGCTCAGCATGAACATCGACCCAACCTTTGCCAATATAATCGACAAACCTTTCCACCCGATTTAACCCATGCGAATAAACCCCGTCGCAACTCGATTCGGTATGAATTTGGGCACAAACATCGGCTTTTTCTTCAGGCATTCCCGCATTCAAAAAAGCCTGTTTGATGGTCGATTTCATTTCTTCAAAAGGAATCCGTGTCATGAGAATATTGTTTAGATTGTTTCAAGATTCTGTTGGGTGTTTGGTCATTAAATTGTTATTCGTTGTCATTTATAGTAAAAATCTCTAATCAATTAATGCCAAAAGTGACGCGAAGCGACTGACTATTAATGACTTTTCTTACTGTAACTGGTCTATGTTTTCAGCGCTTTTTCACTTTGGAAACCCCTTTCCATGTCATTCTCACAGGTTGGATGGTGCCGTCGGCATTGAAATACATGCGGTCGATGCACACCACGCGGTGATCGCGGCCTTTGTTGGGGATAGGCCGACGGTGGTAGAAAATATACCAATCGTCGGTTCCCGGAATATTTACTACCGAATGATGTCCCGCCCCGGTAGCAATTGCCGGATCGGATTTCAGGACCACATCCAGTTTTTGGAACGGACCGAATGGCGAATCCGCAATTCCGTAGGCTACTTTGTAGGTGTCGTTGGTCCAGCCACCTTCCGACCACATTAGGTAGTATTTCCCGTTGCGGATGAACATGATCGGGCCTTCTACATAGCCTTCAGGAGTAATTTCTTTCACCATTTTTCCATCGGAATAAGGAACCAACGCGGTGAAATCGTCTTTCAGTTTGGCGATGTTGCAATGTCCCCATCCTCCGTAAATAATGTAATACTGCCCGTCTTTATCCTGAAAAACAAATTGATCGATGGGTTGGGCTTTGTTGTAAAATTCCTGAATAAGCGGTTTCCCGAGATAATCTTTATACGGACCTTCGGGTTTGGAAGCCACGCCAATGCCGATGCCGCCTATTTTGTTTTCTTCGGCTTTATAGCCCTGCCGGAACGGAGCCTGAATGTCGTTGGCCGAAAAGAACAGGAAATATTGCTTGCCCTTTTTGACAATGCATGGAGCCCACATCGCTTTTTTTGCCCATTTTACCGCCGAAGTATCAATGATGTGCGCGTGTTTTACCCAGCTTATAAGGTCTTTCGACGAAATGGCATCGAGAAAAACCTGTTCTTCATATTTTGCAGAATAGGTTGGAAACACCCAAAATTTATTGTCCAGAATGGCGCCTTCAGGATCGGCATACCAGCCTTCCATAATGGGGTTTCCGGAGGTTTTGACTTGTTTTTGGGCAAAGCTGATTGTCCAGCTCTGAAATAGAATTGTCAGGATAAAAAGAATTGATTTTTTTGTCATGAAAAATGAATTGAAAGATTAGCTTAACGCCAGAAAAAGAATTGAAGCCAGCACAGCACCTGCTACTGGACCCAAAACCGGAACCCAGGCATACGACCAGTCGCTATCCCGTTTTTGCGAGATGGGCAATACCGAATGGATAATTCTTGGGCCTAAATCACGGGCCGGATTGATTGCATAACCTGTTGGTCCTCCCAGTGAAAGTCCCAGGCCCAGAACAACCAATGCGACAGGCAGTGCGTTTAGAGAGCCCAATCCAACTTCGGGAGTTGCCATATACAAAACCGCAGTAATCAGCACGAATGTTCCGATCGTTTCGGTCATGATATTATGCCAGTAGCTTCTGATGTTGGGGGCTGTGCAAAATACCGCCATTTTAAGATCGGCATCAGTAGAGGCGTCGAAGTGTTTTTTGTAAGCCAGCCAAACTAAAAATGCTCCAGCCATTGCACCCAACATCTGGGCTAAAATATAGCCGGGTAGGAGTGCAACGGAAAATTTATGTGCCAGAACCAAGGCAATGGTTACGGCCGGATTTAAATGTGCGCCACTGTATGGTGCTGCGATTAATACTCCTGTAAAAACGCCGATAGCCCAGCCAAAGGTGATGACAATCCACCCGCTGTTATTCCCTTTTGTTTGGTTCAACAAAACATTCGATACTACCCCCGATCCAAAGATCAGAATCATGGCAGTTCCTAAAAACTCAGCAAAAAATGCACTCATACCTATAGTTTGTCAGGTTATTCCAGTTGATCATTATCGTCGGCCCAGGCGTGTGAAGCGTTGATTGCCCGATGCCAGCCCTTTATCATTAATGCGGTTTGTTCGCTACTCATTTCGGGAGAAAAAGTACGGCCAATTTGCCAGTGTTTTTGCAGTTCGTCAATACTTCGCCAGTAACCGACTGCAAGTCCGGCCAGATATGCGGCTCCCAAAGCTGTCGTTTCGGTATAGGATGGCCGGATTACGTTGGTTTGAAGGATATCAGACTGAAACTGCATCAACTGGTTGTTCACCGTTGCTCCACCGTCTACCCGCAGTTCTTTAACCTGAATTCCAGAGTCATTGTCCATTGCCATCAGCACGTCGTAGGTTTGATAGGCAATACTGTCGAGTGCAGCCCGTGCGATGTGTGCGGCGGTTGTGCCCCGGGTAAGTCCCACCAAAATTCCGCGGGCATGCTGATTCCAGTGTGGAGCGCCCATTCCGGCAAACGCCGGTACAAAATATGCACCGCCACTATCGTCAACTTTGGCAGCCAGCCTTTCCACGTCCACCGATTTTTTGATGATGCCCAATCCGTCGCGCAGCCACTGAACGACTGCTCCGGCAATGAAAATACTTCCTTCGAGCGCGTAAGTGGTTTCATTCCCAATTTTCCATGCGATGGTTGTCAGCAGGTTGTTTTTCGAAACGATGGGTTTGCTGCCAATGTTCATCACCATGAAACAGCCTGTTCCGTATGTATTTTTGACCATCCCGGGTGCGATGCACATTTGTCCGAATAAGGCAGCCTGCTGGTCGCCTGCAATTCCTGAAATGGGTATTCCGGGAGCCAAATGTCCTGCGGTATAACCATAAATCTCGCTTGATGAACGCACTTCAGGAAGTATTGTGGCCGGGATACCGAAGATGCGAAGCAATTCTTCGTCCCATTGGAGTGTGTGAATATTGAACAGCATGGTGCGCGAGGCATTGGTCACATCGGTGATGTGCAGTTTTCCGCGGGTGAGATTCCATGTCAGCCAGGTATCGATTGTCCCAAAAGCCAGATGACCATCGTTAGCCAGCTTGCGGGCGCCGTTTACGTGATCAAGAATCCACCTGATTTTAGTTGCGGAAAAATAAGCATCGACAATCAACCCGGTTTTGTGCTGTATTTGCTCACTTAATCCTTCTGCTTTTAGTTGATCGCAAAAATCGGCAGTTCGCCTGTCTTGCCAAACAATGGCATTGTAAACAGGTTTACCGGTGCGGCGGTCCCAAACCACAGTTGTTTCGCGCTGGTTGGTAATCCCAACTGCCGAAATATTAGTCATTTCGATGCCCGCTTTAGTAACCGATTCAACGGCAACTCCCGCCTGAGTCGACCAGATTTCTTCCGGATCGTGTTCTACCCAACCTGGTTCGGGATAATATTGTGTAAACTCTTTTTGTGCTATGGAAACCTGTTTCCCCTGACGGTCGAAAACAATTGTCCGTGAACTGGTTGTTCCCTGATCGAGTGATAAGATGTAGTCTCTCATTCTAGTTGACTCCTTTGACGTTCATTTTCAGGGTATAAACCGAAGTGCGTGCTGTGATAAACAGGATGTTGCGTTTTTTTCCGCCGAAACAAACATTCGAAGGCTGTTCTGGGACTTCAATTCGGGCAATATTCTTCCCTTCAGGATTGAAAACTGAAACTACTTTATTGGTGAGGTAAACATTACCCTGATTGTCGATAGTCATGCCGTCGGAACCTTCCGGAGCAAAGAATGTTTTGTTACCCAGCGTGCCGTCGGGCTGAATATCGTATTTCCAGATTTTGCCGTCGTTAATGTCGCTCACATACAGCGTTTTTCCATCCGGAGTACCAATCAGGCCGTTGGGTTGCTTGTAGTCGTCGATAACGCGGATTACTTTTCCTTCAGGATTCAGGTAATAAACTCCCCGTTTGTCCTGAAGTTCTATTCTTCCGGGTACCCAATAGTTGCGGTGATAATACGGATCGGTGAAATATATGCCACCGTTGGGCGCAATCCAAAGGTCGTTGGGCGCATTGAGCGGTTGCCCGTTGTAGTTTTCGGCAACGGTGCTCATCTGTTTATTCATGGTAATTACAACCAGGCGATTATGCAAATCGGCACACGCCACCAGTTCGCCTTTTTGATTAAAATACAATCCGTTGCTGCGTTCGCAAGGTTGCATGAAGGTGGTGATATTACCTTTTTCGCTCCAAACGTCTATCTTGTCGTTGGGCTGATCGGTGAAAAACACCCGGCCATCGGGGGCAACAGCAGGACCTTCGGTAAACGAATAACCTCCGCCGGCTTTCATAATTTGCTGGCCTTTGGCGCTCAGGTTCTGTTTTTTGTCCTGGCTTTGGCTTGAAATACAAATCGCTAAAGAAAGAAAAACGAATAAGAATCTAATCATGGTTTAGTTTATTAGCAGTTTCATTTAGTTTTAAAATGTATTTTTGAGCTTTTGAAGCTTTAAAGGTATAATTCAGCCACAAAATATCGCTATTCAGGAATGAATAAAATTATCATGATCGGCTTATTCTTCGTTATTTCAGGGGCTCAAACGGTTTTTGGGCAGCTCGGAGACGATGGAACCTATTTGTGGAATACGATTCAGGTCAACCATAAATGGGGTCAGAAATACGAATTGGTTTTTACCAATCGTGTTTTCTACAGCGATATTTCCGATCGGTTGGATTACTATTTTTTGGACCTCACTGGTTATCGTACTGTGACCAAACACATGTCGGTTGGCTTAGGTTACCGGCGAACCGAGACGTATAAAACCGACCGGTGGAATTATGGAAATATTTATTGGATGTATGGAGTAATTTATGCCAAAGCAGCCGGTGTGAAGTTTAAAATAGCCAATCGGTTGGGCCATAAGTCGTTTAAAGAGGTTGATTCACAAATTGCCTTTGACAATATCAGTACCATCGATTTTTTTACCAATTCAACTTCAAAAATTCCGAAGCCCTATGTGATCGAGGAGGTTTTTTCTGAAGTAAAATCGATGAAAGTGCAAAACATGAAACTTTTTACCGGATTACATTTACTGAAGAAACCAAACTTTGGATTCGATGTATTTTACGCGTTCTGGAAATCGAATACTTCAACGGGATGGAAAAATTACAATGTTTACGGCGTTGCAACAAAATTTAATTTGTAGTCCCCGATAACCTTTCTGACACTAGAATAAGTACTTCAGACTTAGCAAGCTTTTGAAATTACGTGGTAATCCCGGATAATAGTAGCGAGGTGACTGATTGCCCGTTGCTGTGGCGTTGATCAAAACCATCGAGGCATAATGTTCATCAAAAAGATTTTGTACTCCGGAAGAAAGATTCACCGATAATTTGCCGAATTGTTTTTCATACCCAGCTATCAGGTTGGCCAGTTGGTAGGCATCGGTGAACAGCGAATTATCGTCGCGGATGGGCATTTTACCCACAGTTTGAACTTGCAGATTCAGGAAAAAACCGAGAGCGTGACTGGTTTCAAGCATCCAGTTAGTCATGGTCGATGGGTTACCTGTTAATTTGTTGCCCGAATAATCGTTTCCCCGATCGACAAATTCGGTAAAACGGTAGTTTGTGAAATGGCCATTGGCACGCAGAATGCTGCTCCACTTAGCACGGGTTATCAACTGATAATCCATTTTGACTTCCAATCCGGGATGACTGGTTTTGCCGGCATTGACCCCCATATATTCATCGTCGGCTATGCGATGCGCTACCAATAGGTTTTTGACACGCATGTAATAGGCCGATAGTTCGAAAGTTATTCTCTCGCCGGCAGTACCCTTTGCTCCCATTTCAAAATTCCATCCGGTTTCGGGTTTGATGTTCGTATTTCTCACTCCGCCGGGGAGCAAAGTTTCTTCGAGGGTGGGAGGGGAGAACCCGTGACTGGCAACGGTAAAAATACTGATTCGATCAGTTGCTTTCCAGTTTATAGCTAAACGCGGAGACAGAATAGGCATAAACTGATGCTCATTGCTTTGGTCGCCGTCGGCTAAAAATAAATCACGATAGCGATAGTTCGTTTGATTTAAATTCAGGCTTGCCGAAACAACAAATTTTTGGCTGTAATCAAAATCCGCCAGTAAAAATACATTGTTGTACCATCGGCTTTCGTCGTTGTCGGTCAGCAGGTTTCCTACGGCTCTGTCTCTGTTTTGCAGGGTTTTCCAGCGGTATTGTTCAGTGAAAAACTCGTCGCCCAAAATGAACCGGCTGGTTAATCTGTCCGAAACGAATTTTTTCCAGATAATCGATCGCGCTCCTTGAAACTGATTTTCTTCCTGCAAAATATTGAAAGGTCGCAATTCGTTGTTGCGATTGCTCTGACCGAATAAACTCACCGTTGCCTGCCAGTTTCGTTCAAAATTTTGGGTAACCGATACTCCTCCAAACGCTTTGTGGTAAGTTTCATAACCTTTTGCTGCGGCCCAGTTAGCGGCTGCTTTTTCGGGGGTTTCCTGAAATGTTTTAAGGTCGATCGAACTCGGAATAAACGCATCGAGGTAAATAAGTGCTGCAAGCAAATTGATTTGAGTGCGGTTTTTCGAATAAGAAGTTCCCCAGGTCAGGTTGTGGCGATCGGTTTCGTTATTTTGGCGATATCCGTCAGAATGAATGCGGTTATAAGTCACCGAATGTCCAGAGTGTTTTCCAACGACCGATAGCTCGCCGGTATATTTGATCGTTTGAAATGAACCAACCGAAATCTGCTGTTTAAACTGATCGCGGGTTGGCTGCGTCGGATTAAAAAGCAACACTCCGCCCAATCCGGAGCCATAAAAACCCGACGACGGGCCTTTAATTATCTCGATGTTCGAAATTTGCTCCAGATCCAAATCTTCGAGCGTAGTTTCTCCCACGCCGTTCGTTAACGGAATTTGCCCGTAATATGCTCTGATTTTGTTACTTCCATACGGAGATCGCGTGCCGATTCCCCGAATCGTGAGACGGTTGGTGTTGAACGATCCGCTTTGCATCCACACTCCGGGAGTTTTGTTAATTGTTGGAGCGAGGGTAAAAGCCGGTTCGCGCAGCAATTGGCGGTTGGTAATTAAATTGATCGAGCTGGGCGTATCCAACAGGCGTTTTTCCGACTGGAAAGCTTTGACTACCACTTCCTGAATGTTGACGACGGTATCTTTCTGAATGTTTATTGGCTCGTTTTTGCCCGCAGTGTTTTGGGCAAAACCCGAAGATGTCATAAGAAACAGGCCCGGTAAAACCAAATTTCGTAGAGAAATAAACGAAAAGTCAACTGTTTTCATAGCCGAATCAATCTTTGATTTTCTTCGGTTTGCAAAGCTTGTCTTCTTTTTTTGCTTTTCGTTCGCACCGTTTGCAAACGAATTTGGCATCGTCTTTTTCTTTGTAATCTTCGTTTTTACACTGGGTTTTCGACATCGCGTTTACTTATTTTCCTGTTCGATGTGCTGTAAAACAACCTCGACCGGAAAATTGTTTTTCAGGTATTCGGCCAATTTTTCAGCTGCATAAACCGAACGGTGCTGCCCGCCCGTACATCCAAAACTGACACACAAATGCGAAAAACCTCTGAGCGAATAAACTTCAACCGAATGCGAAACCAGTTTGAATACCGGCACCAGAAAATCGGCCATCGTCGATTTTTCTTCAAGAAATTGCTGAACCTGCGGATCTTTTCCGGTCAGGTGTTTGTATTCGGCATATTTACCCGGATTGTGAATGGCCCGGCAATCGAACACGAAACCTCCGCCGTTTCCTGAGGGATCTTTGGGAATACCTTTCTTGTACGAAAAACTGCTGACACGCACTGTCAATCGGTCATTTACCGGACTGATTGACCGCAAAAAAGATGATTCGGTCACCGCTTTCAGCACTTTCATTAATTCAGGAACCTGGACCTGGATGGTGTTTTTAGCCAGAAGAGTTTCCAGATTTTTCAGGGCAAACGGAATACTTTTCAGGAAATGCTCTTTCTTTTCGTAGAAGCCGCGGAATCCGTAGGCGCCCATTGCCTGCATGATACGAATGAGCACATACCCATCGAAAAGCGACTTGAATTTATCGCGGTCGATGTGTTTGTACTGACTTAGTTCATCGAGGTAAAATTCGAGCAATTCTTCGCGCTCGGCCTCCGGAATATTCGCTTTGGCGTCGTAAAGCAACGACGCCAAATCGTATTGAAGCGCGCCTTTCCGGCCTCCCTGATAATCGATAAAATACACAGCACCGTCTTTCAGCATTACATTCCGGCTCTGGAAATCGCGGTATAAAAACGCATTGTTATCAACGGCCAGCAGGTAGTCGCTAAAAGCCTGAAAATCGTCTTCCAGCGCCTGTTCGTCGAATGGAATTTTCGCCAGTTTCAGGAAATAATATTTGAAATAGTTGAGGTCCCACATCATCGACTGCTTGTCGAACGCATCACGCGGATAACAGTAGCTGTAATCGATGTCTTTGCCGGCCACGAGCTGAATGCGCGGAAGTTCTTTCAGTACTTTTTTATATTCATCCACAATCCGGCCCGAAAAACCTTCCTTTTCCCGTGTATGGCTCAAAAAGTCGAACAGGGTGGTGTTTCCCAAATCTTCCTGAAGGTAGGTTTTCAGGTCAGCGCTCACGGCATAAATGTGCGGAACGGGAATGTTTTTATTCCGGAAATGTGCCGAAAATTCCAGGAAAGCCTGATTTTCCTTTACATCGCTGTTGAATGCGCCGATAACCTGATGGCCGACACTTTTCATGCGGGCGTACTCGCGGTAGGAGCCAGAGCCGGGCAGTTGTTCGAAATAGGTGACTTCCTCTTTAAAATGCGATTCAAACAGGCTAATGAGCTGATCTTTTATTCGTAGTTCCAAGGTGAACAGTTTTTAGATTTGTACAAAGTATAAGCGGGTGACTCCCTGCCACCCGCTTACTAAATTAGAGCTATTTCTTTTGATTATCCAAAGCTTCCCTGATTTTCTTCAGCTGATCTTTCGGATATTTTTCTTCCGGCTTCATGGTCAGCGCCTTGTTGTAGTTAAAGCGGGCAATGCTGTAGTTTTCGGCTTGCATGGCTTCATCCGCTTGATCAATAATTTTCTGGTATTCTTTATTCTGACCATCCAGACGATCCTGTTCCAACAGTTTTTGAATGTCTTTCAGCTTTATTCTCGGGTAATTTTCGTCTTTTTTAATGGCCAATGCCCGGTTGTAATAAAACCGCGAAATGGAGATGTCTTTGCTGAAAAATGCTTCGTCACCTTTGGCAATGGCATCGCGGTATTCTTTTTCTTCTTTTTCTGAAAGCAAGGAATTGGTCAGCGCCAGAATTTCATTAATTCGGTCTTTCGGATATTTTTCCCATGATTTTATTTCGAGTGCTTTGTAGTAATAGAATTTGGCGATCGTATAATTTTGCTTGGCAAATGCCGCATCGGCCTGCGAGATGGCATTGTCGTAAGCCGAAATATCATTCGCCGAAAGCTGCGAATCGATCAATTTCCGGATCAGTTCTACCTGGTTCTTCGGATATTCTTCTTTTGGTCGGATATCACTTGCCCGAAGGTAGAAAAATCGTGCCACCGAATAGTCTTTGATTCCAAATGAATCGTCGGCACGTTTTATTGCCTCATTGTAATCAGTAACAATGGTAAAAGAGTTGGCTTCCGCTTCGGTAGTTTGAGTAGAAACGGGTTTGCTGGCAATGTTTTCGGTTTTGCGAACCACGGGCTCAGGTTCTGGCAGTTTCATCACATATGTTTCCTTTTGTGCAGCTTCTGCCAATAATTTATCACACAGAGCCATCTGGTCTTTCGGATAAGCTTCTTCGGGCTTAATCAGCGAGGCTTGTTTATACTGAAGTTTGGCTATGCTGTATGATTTTTGCTTGAATGAATTATCGGCGACTGTGATGGCCTGATTGTATTTTTCGTCTAGCTCCCGCTGCGACTGGGCCAGACGATCTTTATTCCGTTGTGCAACCATCGCTTCTATCTGGCTGATCCGCTCCACGGGAAGTTTTTCATTTGGCTTCAGCGATTTGGCCATTTCAAATTGCATTTTCGCTGAGGTCAACTGGTCTTCTTTAATGGCTTTTTCACCTTTGTCAATCGCTTCCTGATAAGCTTTGTCTTCACCGGCTTTGGCCAGCGCTGCCTGATAGGCGTCTATGATTTTCTGATTGACTTCTTTTAGTCGGTTAGCAGGGTAAGTTTCCTTAGGTTTTACCGATAAAGCTTCGGTGTATCCGGTTTTGGCGGTCAACCAGTCGGAAGCATTAAATGCCTGATCTGCCTTTTGAATGGCAGCAGCATAATTTTGTTCTCTGGTCGATAAAATCGACTGAATTTCGGCAATCTGCTTTTTCGGATATTCCTCTTCAGGTTTTATCTTTTGAGCATTTTGATACTGTGTCAGTGCTTCTTCCAGTTGCGAGTTCCCGAATTGTTCGTCGGCCAGTTTGATCAATCGCTTGTATTCCTGATCCTGACGGGCCATTAATGCTAATTTATCTTCAGCATCTTTAATCAATGGCTGAACTTCGGGCCGTTTGGCAGGATTAATTTGTATTGCTTCGCCATATTTAACGATGGCTTGCTGATATTCTTTTTGCTGAATAAACTGACCGGCAGCTATCATTGCGACGCTATACAATTTTTCACGGGCTTTCTGCAATGAATCTTGCTGGGCCTTTTGCAGTGCAAGCGATTTCTCCATTTCCTGCTGTGCCAAAAGCTCATCAATTTTGGTAATTTGGTTCTTAGGGTATTGCTCGTTTGGCAAAGCTATGAGTGCCGTTGTATAATGATTACGGGCAATTTTGTATTGTTTTTCGGCAAATGATTTATCAGCCGCGGCAATCGCTTTGTCATACTGTTCTTTATCCGCTTTTTCCTTAGCCAAACGCTGGGCCTCTTCCATGGCTGCCAGTTGCGCCGCTTCGGCCTGTTGGGCTAGCATCTTGTCAATCTCGGCAATCCGTGCAGGTGGAATAGGCTCGAAAGGCTTAAAATTGTAGGCTTTCTGGTATTCGTCGCGGGCTTCTTGCAGCTTATTTTGTGCAAAAGCCTCCTGTGCCAGTTTAATATGCTGAACATACTGACGATTGATGTCTTCTTCTTTCTGTAATTCGGCCAACAACTGGTCGATCTTTGTAATCTGATCTTTAGGTAATACTTCCGTAGGTTTTAATGCCGATGCTTTTTGGTATTTCCCTTTGGCATTCAGGTAGTCCTTATTTTTAAAATCTGCACCGGCATCAGCAATAAGTGCGTTGTATTCGTCCTGAAGCTTTTTCAACCGGTTGTTTTCGGTTTCAATGGCAGCAATTTTTTGGTCAATTTCTTTTAGGCGACGGGTGGCGTACTGGTCGTTCTTCTTAAGCTTCAGCGCTTCGTTGTAACCGGTTTTGGCCTGCTCAAACTGGTTGCTGTTGAAAGAGTTGTCGGCTTGTGAAATGGCTGACTTGTATTGCTGTTCGAGTTGATCGGCCATTAATTTATCGATCAGGTCCAGCTGGTCAACCGGATATTTTTCATCAGATTTGAGCAATAAAGCCTCGTTGTAAACCAGCTTAGCCGAACTGTAATCTTTATTGCCAAAATGTTTGTCGGCGCGTTGAATGGCTTCCTGATAGGCGGCAAGTGTAGCTTTCTGTTCAGCATCTTTGCGAGCCTGTTCGGCAAGTAAATCATTAATTTCACTTATTTTCTTTGGCGGAACGGGTTCCGAAGGAATCAGATTATATGCCTTTGTGAAAGCATCTTTTGCTTTGCTCAATTCTTTGTTTCGAAGAAGGTTTTCTCCTTCAGCTACAGCCTGATCAAAATCCTGACGGAGTTTAATTTCGGCTTCCTGCTGAGCCAATACTTCATCAATTTTAGTAATCTGCTTTTTAGGATATTCCATATCAGGCAGATATTGAAGGGATTCCTGGTATTTTTCTTTGGCTTCTTTATACTTTTTGTCGGTTAACCGGCGATTGGCTTCCGTAATCGCATTGTTGTAGGCCAGTGTCATTTTTGCAATCTGGGCCAGTTTGGCTTCGGTTTGACCAAGTTTATCTTTGGCTGTCGGGTCGTTTTGCTTAATTGTCAACGCTTTCTGATAGCCGGTTTTAGCCAGGTTAAAATCGTTAGCCCCAAAGGCTTTATCGGCTTCAGCCATTGCCAGATTAAATTCCTGATCAGTTTTTTCCCTGAGCAGTCGCTGTTTTTCCTGTTCTTCTTTCTGAAGTTGTGCTAAAGTATCGTCAATCTTTTTGATCTGACTTTGAGGATAGGTTTCCGCAGTTTTGATTTCGAGAGCCTTTTGGTAACTGGTTTTGGCGTTAGCATAATCTTTCCGCTCCAAAAAATTATCAGCCTGAGAAAGAATTGTCTGGTAATCTTTTTCTTTTTTTGCCTGATCTTTAGCCTGTTGATCCAAAATACTTTCAATCTCTTTGATTCGCTTTTTGGGGTACGCTTCCGAATCTTTGATGGCCAGCGCATCTTTATATTTTAACAACGATTCGGTATAATTCAGTGCCGTGAATAGCTGATCGGCATTTCGAATGGCTTCGTTAAAGGCATTTTGGTCGGCCAGTGCCTTTTCTTCCTGTTGTTTCTTGTCAGCAAGAATTTTCTCTATTGCCGCGGTTTTTTCCTTGACCAAAGGATCGCTCGGTTTGGCAACTTCTGCCTCGCCCAATGTGCTGAGTGCATTCTGGTAATCTTTTGTATCAACCAGTTTGTCTGCTTTTTTAATCAGCGATTGATATTGTTCTATTTTGCGGATCTGATCTTTGGGGTATGCTTCTGCTTTTTTAATCAGCAGGGCACGATTATAAGCCGAAACAGAGGCGTCAAGTTTATTATTTTGATAGGCCTGATCTGCTTCACTAATGAGTGTTGCGTATTCCTTATCGCTGAGTTGCAGTTTCCGGAGGTTTTGTATTTCATCAACCCGTTTTTGAACAGCAGCATTTCGCGGCTTTATTTCCATTGCTTTGGCAAAAATTTCCAGCGACTGATCAAAATTATTTTCAGTAAATGATTTCTCTGCTCTTTCAACTAAACCGTTGAATTCTATTTCTTTGGCTTCGGATGCCGTGATTTCGTCGAGTTTGGTTTTCGGATACGATTCGCCAAGCTTAATTTTCAGCGCTTCCTGATATTGCATTTTTGCTTTCGTCAAATCGTTGCTGGCCAAAGCCTGGTCAGCAAGTTGAATGGCCTGTTGGTATTTTTTATCAGTTTCCTGAAGTGAAATTTCTTTTTCCGTTTCGGCTAACTTTTCACGGGCAAGCTGGTTGTCAGGCTTTAGTTCCAGCGCTTTTTTGTAGCCATCCAATGCCTGCACGAAGTCTTTCTGGCGTGCTGACGTATTAGCCGATTGCATGGCTTTGCCAAAGTCTTTTTCCAGTTGCTCAAGTTTAGCCTGATCCAGTTTAGCCTGATTAATCAGGTCGATTTGCTTTTGTGGATAAGGATCAGTGGTTACAATTTGTTTGGCCTGGGCGTATTGGGCAATAGCCTGATCGTAGTTTTTATTTTTATAATCGTTGTCGGCTTTGGCAATCAGGTCGTTGTATTGCTTTTGTTTCTCCTGAAGGGCAAGTAGCTGGTCAATTTCATTGATTCTGCCATTGGCAAAAACGTCGCCTGGCTTGTACTGAAGCGCTTCTTCGTATAACGGACGTGCGCTGATGTAGGATTTCTGATCAAAAAAAGCGTTGGCTTTGGCAATCGTCTCTTTGTACTTTTGTTCAAGTTCAGCCTTTTGTTTTTCGGTGATCTCAAGTGCTTTCACTAAATCCTGAAGTTCGGCCACTCTGTCGTTCGGGTAGGCTTTATCCGGAAACAGCTTTTGTGCATCCATATATTTCAATAAAGCCATTTGATACTCGCCGCGTTGGTATAGAGCATCGGCATCCTTGATCAGCTGGTCGAAATTCTTCTGTTTCGTGGCCAAATCCTGCGCATCAACTTTCGAAATGGTTTGTGCTTCTTTCTGCACCTGATTCGCTTTTGCCTTCGCCGTTTCTATTTGTTCCTGAAATTGAATGTCGGAGATGTAGCTTTCTTTCTCGAAATTATCAATCTCTTTTCCGTAGAAAATGCGTCCCTGAGGCTTAAGCGTAAAACTTTTGTCAATTCCTTCAAATTCCTGTTGCATTTGAACAATCATTGGAAACGGAGGAAAATCATTGTCGCGTTCCCATACTTCTTTAGGAATCTCGGTTGAAACGAGAATGATTTTATTGAAGTGCCCCGGATATTTGAAGGTTAAAAAATATTCGTTGAAAAATTCGAGTTCAAATCTAAATCGTCCGTTTTTAGGAATTTCCAGGGTTTTAATGTCGGTATCGTTCCTTTTTATTTCAATTGATCCAATGCCTGTATCTCCCGTTTCAGGAACAATTTTACCGGTAACGATGAAATATTTTTTGCTTTGAGCCTGAGCCTGCAACTGAAACAAAAACATAAGAATCAGAATTACTCCTATCCCTATCCTTCCTGGCTTTTGCATATCTGCTTGTTTTCTATGTTTGAATGATCAATTAAACAACGCGAATTACCCGTAAAAATAACCAAATCAACGAAAAGACACACATTTGGTAACATGTTTATTTCGTTGATGGTTTGGTATATAAGTATGATTGATACTAAACGGATAAACCTGGAAAATATTTAATGTGACTGATTTCCGGGTTCAGTGTTGATCCGACTAATACAGGAAATTTGTTCAACAAGGAACTAAAAAACCTGGTAAACCTGCAGTTTTGATTTGCTTTCCTGTGATTGAAATGCCCGTGTATAGTTTTGGTTCTCTTTGTTGTCAACATATTGGGCATCGAGAATAGCCGGAGTTCGGGCAAAATCGTCTTGCAAGGAGGAGTAAGCTATTTGCTGTTTTTGTTCGTCAGAATTAAGGTCGGCTACGTCCTGGTTGTCTTTGACCAACCTGACTGCCATCAGAAAATTAGGAAAATTTGTTGGCTGAAGTAATACTTCTTCAGGAATTGCGGTATTTACAACTATAGTTTTTGGTAAATGCCCATTCTGAACAAAAGTCAGCTGATATTCCGAATTGTAGTCAAGTTCCAGTCTGAATCTACCGTTGGAAGGTATCTCAGATGTCATCGGGCGTTTATCTTTTTTAACGATTTGGATAGTACTTTTTTCTGATGTGGCAATTTCTGAAACAATTTTGCCGGTGATTATAAAGTATTTGCGATTTTGAGAATAGGTGGAATGGGTTAAGGTTAACATGAAGGTCAGGATCAAAAAGATCTTAAGACTGGTTTTTACCATCTTCAAAAGGGTTAATTGAGTGAGTTTTTTCAGTTATCAGCAATTGTCTTTGCAGACTAAAGTATAATTCCGGAAAATGGGAAAAGGTAACCCCTGTAGGATAAAATTTGTGCAGTTTATTTTTTTGTCGATTGTTTTGCCCTGAAATTTATGAACTTTGATTGCTAAAACTATCTTTGAATATTCGTTAAAAAAGTGTTAGAAAGTAGGAGTCCGCGGCTAGCGAAAAATTGTTCATGTAAAAAACTGTTGAATGAAGCTTGAAAACCTGTTTCGGAAAAAATCCATTTCGGGCATTTTAAATGACGCTGATCTGGGACACGGACATTCTGGCGGAATGAAGCGCACCTTACGGGTTTTCGACCTCACCGCGCTTGGCGTGGCCGCTATTGTAGGTGCCGGAATTTTCAGCACTATTGGAAATGCTGCTGCTGCGGGCGGCCCGGCTGTTTCACTGTTATTTGTATTTACTGCGATAGCTTGCGGCCTTTCAGCTATGTGTTATGCCGAGTTTGCTTCGGCCATCCCCATCAGCGGGAGTGCCTATACCTATGCCTACGTGAGTTTTGGCGAGCTCATCGCCTGGATTATTGGCTGGGACCTGATTATGGAATATGCTATCGGGAATATCGCTGTGGCCATTTCGTGGTCGGGCTATTTCACCGGATTGATGAACGGGCTGGGTTTTCATATTCCCGAATGGCTTTCGACCGACTTTCTGAGCGCTTCAAGAGGTTACCAGAAAGCGATGGAAGCAATGGCCGGAGGAACACCTTTGTCGGCTTTAACCAGCGATCTTCGCGAAGCTTACCTGGCCTGGGCCAATGCTCCGCATATTGGTAACTTTCATCTGGTAGCCGATTTGCCGGCACTTTTGATTGTGGTGGCCATCACCTGGATTTGTTATGTCGGCATTCGCGAATCGCGCATCACCAGCAACTTTTTCGTTATCCTGAAAATCGTTTTGCTGCTTGTAGTGATTGCTGTCGGGGCGTTCTATGTCAATCCTGAAAACTGGAGCCCGTTTGCCCCCAATGGGGTAACTGGCGTATTGAAAGGAATTTCCGGAGTATTTTTTGCCTACATCGGGTTCGATGCCATTTCGACCACCGCCGAAGAATGTCGAAATCCGAAACGCGATTTGCCGTTGTCGATGTTTTACGCGCTGCTGATTACGACGATTTTATATGTGATGATCAGTTTGGTACTCACTGGAATGGTTCCTTCCGGCGAATTGGGTGTATCCGACCCAATGGCCTATGTATTTACAAAGCTGCACCTTACCAAACTTTCCGGAGTGATTGCTTTGGGCGCCGTTATTGCGATGGCCAGCGTGTTACTGGTTTTTCAATTGGGGCAGCCGCGCATCTGGATGAGTATGAGCCGCGACGGTTTGTTGCCACCCATCTTTGCCCGACTTCATCCCAAGTTTAAGACTCCCGGATTTTCAACCATTGTTACGGGGTTTGTAGTGGCTATTCCATCGCTGTTTATGAACCTGACCGAAGTGACCGATCTGACCAGTATCGGAACTTTGTTTGCCTTTATTCTGGTTTCAGGAGGAATACTGATTATGAATCCCTATGGCAAAAAGAACCTGGAAGGAAAAGGCTTTAAAGTTCCGTATGCGAATAGCCGCAGATACCTGATTCCGATTTGGCTCGTTATTTTGTTTTTTGTTTGGAAATCGGATGTGACTGACTCTGATATTGTGACGATGCTCACCACCGGGTCGGGTGTTTTGGGCGTTGTTCGTCACCATTTCCCGCTCCTCATTTTTGTTGTTGTTTCGCTCGTCATCAGTTTTTGGGCTGTATTCAGGCAATGGTCGCTGATTCCGGTGCTTGGATTATTAACCAACCTTTACCTGATGAGCGAACTGGGCGCTACCAATTGGTTCCGTTTTGGAATTTGGCTGCTGATCGGGTTAATCCTGTATTTTAGCTACGGATTGAAAAACAGTAAAATAGCTGAATAAGGATTCGATCTTTTCAAAAAGATCGGATCCTTATTCAGCTATTTCGTGGCTCAGGCAATGTAATGTCCCCAATCCCCAAACCAAATCAACGGCACTGATTCCGATTACATCCCGGTCGGGAAATAATTCGGTCATAATTCCGAGCGCTTTGTAATCGTTTTTATCGTTGAAAGTCGGCATCAAAATGCAGCCGTTGGTCATCAGGAAATTGACATAACTGGCCGGAAGACGTAAATCTTCAAAGTCGAGGCGCGTTGGCATCGGCATTTTCACAACGTTCAGTTTTTCGCCGTTTTCGAGTCGTGCATTTTTCAGGATTTCGACGTTTGCTGCCAGTTTAGGATGATTGGGGTCAGTCGTGTCGGGTTCTTCGACAGCCACAACGGTGTTGCGATTCACAAAGCGGCAAATATCGTCGACATGGCCGTGAGTGTCGTCGCCTTCGATGCCTTCGCCGAGCCAAATCGTATTGGTAACTCCCAAATATTCGCGGAACACATTTTCGTAATCTTCTTTACTGAATCCGGGGTTTCGCACCTGCAGCAGCGGGTCCATCAAACATTCTTCCGTAGTAATAAGAGTTCCGCAGCCATTGACATCAATCGAGCCGCCTTCGAGCACCACCAGTATGCCCTTGTAAGTGGCCTGAACGAGCGGCAAACCCAAATGACTGGCCACAGCGGCCGGCGTTCCCTGATCTTTTTTGTGGTTTTTGTATTTGGCCCAGCCGGTAAACCCAAACTGAATAGCTTCGCGACTTCCTCCGGCAGTTTTTACGATCGCCGGACCCGAATCGCGCATCCAGTTGCGGTTGGTGTCTTTGATGATGTAGCTCACCGCCGCAGGATCGACATGTGCCTGTTCGAGCATACCAGCCACTTTTTCGCGTAGTTCGTCGGATTTGACTACCAAAATGACCGGTTCGTAAGTCGTCACTTTTTTAATCATTTCCACAAAAGCCCATTTAATAGCATGGTATTTTCCGGGCCAGTCGCGCCCCTCCGAAGGAAACGATAAGAGCGTTGCCTGATGTTTTTCCCATTCAGCCGGGAATCTGCGGGTAATTTTATTCATGATGTTTGGATTCGTTCAGTTATTGATTTCCGATGACTACATTCCATTCCCGAACATTCCATTCCGGAATCAGTCCGTTTTTGACGTAAGGATCGTTTTGAGCAAAGCTTTCCGCAACAGTCCGACTTTCGCCTTTGAAAACCAATACCGCGCCATCGGCAGGATCGCTGAGCGCACCGCCTAAAACAAGTTCTCCGTTTTCGAGCGCCTGACGGGCTAAGGCCAGGTGTTCTTCGCGAAAAGGTGCGCGCTTTTCGATATAATTTTCAACGGTTTTATAAAACAGGATGTAGTACATGATTGACGTTTCTGTTGCTGCAAAAATAGAACTATTTTAAATTGATGCTTTGACTAAATTCACTGGTCGTTTTCAGGTCGAACTCAAAATAATCGAGCTTTTTGTTCATCGTCAATTCTGTCTTCAGTGAATAGTCAGAAATCAGCATTTTCCCTGCATCGTAGGTCATTTGTCCTTTCCCGGTTCCTGTTCCGGTGAACGAATTGTCCATCCGGCGCGGAGTCATGGTGTAATTTTGCGTAAACTCAAAGTTCGCCAGGCCCTTTTCAAGGCTCATTAACTTGTAGTTCGATTCAACCACCATGTCGATTTCCGAACCTTCCATGGCCATTACTACGGGGCGTTTAACCGAAAGCGTGTCGCCAACTTTTAAGTGTTGCACCGGAAACTGAAACTGCTCGAAGCTTTTCTGCAGATTTTGTATGAGACTAATGCGTTGATCGATTCCGAGTTCCGGTGACTGAGCCGATTGAAATACCGGTTGGTGATTGGCATTTACTTCGCCAGTCACTACTGTTCCTTCGGGAATATTGTTTTTTCCGTCGAGGCTCATTGTTTTGATGTAGGTGAGCTTCAGTGAACAGGTCGAATCGGATGTTGCAAATCCAGTATCGAGTTCAGTATCTGTTTTTGTTTTCACGCTCGAAATGGTCGGGTTTTGCACCTTCATGCTTTTCAGCTTTTTCATCGCAAAACCTTCTCCTGAATAGGTAATCACGGTTTCGGTTCCCCGAATGGTTGAAATCCGATAGGTTTTTTCAGGCTGAAACTGAACGTTCAATGTAAATCCTTCGGGTTTGGGCTGTTTGCAGGAAAAGGAAATCAGCAAAAGCAGGAAAGCTGTTGTTTTTCTCATGGACGGAAAATGATGAATCGATGCTGGATTTATCGTACAAATTGGAATTAATGACCTTCGAGCCCAAACAAATCAAATGGTTTGATGCTAAATGTTTCGTGGAGAAAGATTGCCAGCAAAACGATGAATACGATGAAAGCCAGCAAAATCAGCAATTGTGAACCCGAAATTTTTTGAATGGGTTGCCGGTCTTTGATTTCGCAAACTTCTCCCGGGCAATATTGTACTTTGTCTTTGAAAAACAGCGGGTAAAATTTGCATCCGAGGCAAATGCCAAATACCGATTCGAAAAAAAGGAAAATCAGGCAGATCAGGCAAATAATTCCTGAAATCGGGCTATAGGAATTAACGACCACCATCAGCACAAACATGATGACTGACAGCGCAATTCCAATGATCCATGCAAACTTCTTTTGTGCTGCACCCACATATTCCGGAGTTTGATTTTTGACGATCAACCGGCCCAAAATAAGGGTGGGAGAGAAGCGCGGATTGACGAATACGCGAATCAAAAAATCGACCATAAAACCAGTGATTACATATTTAATCAGCGGAAAATAGCCTTTGAAAATGATGGCCATGAGCGCAGTGTAGGTAAATAGGAACAAAATGCCGGCAGCAGCGCGGATTTCGCGTTCGTTCATTACCGGAATGCTGTATCCCGGAACGTCTTCTCCAAATTTGATGAGTTTTTCCATGGCCTTGGTTTTTAACTGCTTGTTAGTGATTGAAAATTAAGCGGCGTGACGGATAATTTTAATTCCACTTTTTAATATTTCGGATACAACTGGATTTGAACTTTTAAAATCAACTGCCCTGAAAGGGTGTGGCTCTATCAATAAATCTTCTTCAGTTCTCATTTTTAAAAGTTCAATCTGAAGGTTAATGATGTCGTCGGCAGATTTGAAAATTATTGCAATATCAATGTCACTATCCTGATGATTAGTTCCTTTTGCAAATGAGCCAAATAGAATTGCTTCAACTACATTGTATTTCTTCTCCACCAATGAGAGATAGCGTTGCGCAATTTTTATAGCGTCGTCTTTATCCATTGCCTTAATTGTTTGATGTTTGAAATCCATTCAGAATTAAATTCCGAAGTACATTTTTCATAAAAGGCCTGCTTATAACTATCGTACCTTGCATTCAGGTTAAATGAGGTTATGGTATCTAACCATGAGATGTGTTCTCCGTTAAATTCTACTTTTGAGATATTAGCCAGCCTTCTTAAATCATGTGTAAACGGGGCATGAGCTTTGGTTTGTTTCACAATCAATGCTTTTAACAACCGTTCGATTACAATATGCCCGATAAACAGCGACCAATGGTAATCTTTTAATTCGAAAAGATGAATCATTGTGTTATAATCACTGTTGGATGTTGCAATCCAATGATTATAAACTTTTTCGATATCAATCTTTTCGTTATCCATAAATCAAAAATAAGAAATATCCAGAGATAATTTGATTGACCTTTTAAGCGATCTTCGTTAATCGATAAACCTCTTTGTAATATCGCCGTAGGCATCAATCCGGCGGTCGCGCAGGAAGGGCCAATTGCGGCGGACATCTTCCATTAGGGCATGATCAATTTCCGCCATAATGATTTCTTCCTTGTCGTGCGAGGCTTCGGCCAGAATTTCGCCTTGTGGCCCGGCAATAAACGATGCTCCCCAGAATTCAATACCAGCCGATGTTTCCACCGGTTTTTCGAAGCCAACCCGGTTGCAGGCTGCCACAAAAATTCCGTTGGCCACGGCATGTCCGCGCTGAACGGTGCGCCAGGCATCGTGCTGTTTCACACCGTATTGTGCTTTTTCGTGAGGATGCCAGCCGATGGCAGTTGGGTAAAAGAGTACATCGGCGCCCTGCAAAGCCGTGATTCGTGCTCCTTCAGGATACCACTGGTCCCAGCAAATCAATGTGCCGATTTTGCCCACTTTGGTATCGAAAGCTTTGAATCCGATATCGCCCGGAGTGAAATAGAACTTTTCGTAGTAGCTCGGATCATCCGGAATGTGCATTTTGCGGTACAAACCAGCCTGCGAACCGTCGGTGTCGATGATATAGGCCGAATTGTGGTACAGTCCTGAAGCACGGCGCTCAAAGAATGGAACGACCAATACAATATTCAATTCTTTGGCCAGTTCGCTGAACGCTTGATACGAATCGTTGTGCAGCGGCTCGGCCAAATCAAAATAGTCGTGGTTTTCGCTTTGGCAAAAGTAGAACGAACTGTATAATTCGGGCAAACAAACCACGTTGGCGCCTTGCTGAGCAGCTTTTCTTATCCATTCCAGACATTTTTTGAGGTTCACTTCCGGGGTTCCGTCCAGCGAAATCTGCGTCAACGCGATGGTATAGTTTTTTCTTTTCATGTGTTTCAATGTTTGCGGCAAAAATAGATTTTTGAGATGATACCTGTTAATATATTTCGATTGAACTTAAATTTTTAATTAAAGTAATCTAGGAAACTCCATTAATAGAGGGTTATTCTTTTTTAATAAATGATTCTCTACAATGTAATAGATCCGGTAATTCATTCATTTTCATGCTCCTAATTATTCCTTGATTCGCTTCTGTGATTAATGGTTTATTTCTTTTTTTCAGAATTAGAACTCTTGTTTGATCCACTGTGTCAAATGAATAATCTCCAACATATATTGAATTTATTACTTCTCTGGAATTTCTTTTAAAAATTATATCAATCAAGTTTTCAAATTCAAAAACTAAACTGTCGGAATTAAATAGTTTTAGCTGAATTCCAATATTATTACTCTCATTTATGTAGGATGAGTATAGTTTTAGAGCAGAGATTCCAACAGAATTATTTTGGTTAAAATCAGGTTTTTCCAAAATTAATCGATTGATAAATTTCTGAATGAAATCAAAACCAAGATTCAAGCCAGAAAAAACTTGATTGACTAGTTCAATAAAGTATAGGCTTGGATTTGAGGATATTGTAACACTAATCGCAAGTTCATTTGGAAATCTTTCAATTAATCTTTTCTCTTTTGGAATATTTGGTAGTTTTACAATGTATTCAGCGCAAAGGTATTCCTGTAGTGATTTATGGGCAAACTCGAAAGAATCATATCCTGCTTGAACAAATAGTCCAGTATGCGATTCAATATCATTTACGACCTCTTTCACCTGATCTTTTTGCAAATCAAAATCAATATAAATGTCGTTATAAACATTTATTAAATCTTGCTTAGAGAAGACTGCTTTTCCATTTCTTGTGGTAAGTAAAAATGCTAAATACGAAAGAAATTCAAATTTTCTATCGATTTCAAACAACGCATATTTTGAATTTCTTTTAACACCTCTTTGCTCATCCCACTCTTCTAATAATAAATTGATAATCTTCTTGTAAACAGTTTTTGGTTTCTCTGGAATTTTCCCAATTCGTTCGTAAATCGCGCAAAGATGTGCAATTGTTAATGGTCTAATTGATGTATCATTATATGGTGAGTTGGAAATTTCAGAAAGAAAAATCAAAGATTTTTCTTTGCCAAGCCATTTTTCGGCAAATGATAATATTTGTCTATCATTTAGCGGGCAAATCTCGTAAATCGATATTTTTTCTTGAATAGAATTATAATCAGCAGTTCTCGATGTAATTATCAATTTGGAATTTTCTAAAAATAATGAAAATTGAGCAATTTCGTCAAGCACTTTCTCTCTATGGCTTTTAAATACAAGTTCATCAAATCCGTCAATAATTAAAAGTACCTTCAGTTTTTCGACTATTTCTAATACTAAAGTTTCTTTAATTCTGATAATTTGATCTCTTGATGTAGCAGAGTCTTCTATTGGATCAGTAAGTTTTAATCCTAATAAATTGAATAAATATTCAAATAATATTCCAGCATTACTCGAATTTTTCATGGGTCGATTGAAGTCTCTCAGTTTAATCAATATCGGAAAATTAAACTGTTCTGGATAAAACTTTTCATCAAAGAATATTGATTGGCAGAAAAACTTCATTGATTTAGTCTTTCCGGCACCGGGCTGTCCCAATATTGCAAGATGATTTTTTTCTTTTTTAAAAATTTCAAGTAATGGAATGACTCTTATTTTTTCCTCAAGATCCACTCTAATTCTCTTGGGGTA
>Ga0172367_10002176_pt1 | contig 27219 bp, 29 predicted proteins | sample Lak10m_FD_114542 | JGI IMG/M metagenome (GOLD analysis project Ga0172367, IMG submission 114542) | Freshwater microbial communities from Kabuno Bay, South-Kivu, Congo - kab_022012_10m | ecosystem: Environmental > Aquatic > Freshwater > Lake | place: Democratic Republic of the Congo: South-Kivu...
ACTCAGAAGTTAAGCCCGCCCACGGCAAAACTAGTGCCGAGGAAGCTCGGTGTTAAGATAGCTCGATGCCCCCTTCTTTCTTCTAGCAGGATCTCATTAGAGATCCTGCTTTTTTTTTATCTACTCAAAACCACTCAGAATCTGCCGCAGAGTTTATTGATTTCTTCGATGGTTTTCTTAATCTCTGCTGAAGAAAGACATCCGGTTACCATTTTAAATGGCTTTGTCCTACGATCTTGAAGCAGGACATGATCTCTACAGTTCTCTGAATGCTGATTCTTTATCTCCGACTTGAGGTCTGTCCAATGAATTTCTTCGAGCGGATTTTTTTTGGCTTCAAAGTAAGGTAAATCTTCAGTTTGGCAGATCCATTTTTTCTTATAATTGAAAATTTTGGTGGTCTGAATCGCATATTTACCGTGAATTTGAACTAATACATAACTTTTTGGGATTGGAATCTGAGTTGCTGCAAAACCAACTTGAGGGTTATGAAAAGTAACGATCCCGACAAATATAAATACTTTAAAGAACTGAATTAAAAGCTGCATTCTCCAAATCCTCTCTTAATTTCGTTATCAATCTCACATCCGACGGTTTTCGCTACCTCTGGGGTAAAGAAAGATAGTCTTCGAATTCGATTGTCAGGATGTCTGTCGAAAGAAAATTTCTTTTCAATTTCATTCAAATCAGTATCAATCATTTTTGCATTAGGGTTTTCATTGCAATGAGAGAGAGTTGCAATACTTAGAAGTTCTCTTCGTTTTTCAAGAGATTTTTCACGTTTTAGGTAGTGAGGTAGAGCTTGTGAAGCCATCCAGTCTGCAAAATTTTCTTGAGCGTTTCGTGAAAGATCTTCTCCAACTAAACCAGCACATTCTTTGCCGCAACGACTGAAGATGGATTCGTACACGATTTGCTGAATCTCGCGGCTTTCAAAAATTGCTTTTTCGAACATGTCTTGACGGATTTTTCCGGTTGCGTGTTCAAAATCGACTTTCTTTCCATCCTGCTCTGCTTGTTGACAAGTAAGAGATTGGGTAAAAGTTGCAGGAATTGCGGATAAATAGTTTTTTTGCGGGTTGATCAATCCGCCTGTCATGAGGGCTTGAGCTCTGTCTGGCCGCATGTAAAATTCGTTATCACTGACTTTGTCGATATTTGTAGTTTTTGCTTGAACTAGGAGTGAGAAAATATTTGCATTTGCATACTGATTGATTGCTGTAGCTGCATAACGCTTGGATATAGGATTAATATTTTTTGAATTGAAGGGTCTTAAGGGTTCGAGAGGTGGTGCTAAGCAGTCTGTGAGTTTTGTATAGGGATTGAGTGGTTCAATAATTTCTTTAATTGGAGCGAGTGTCCCATCTCGAAGCTGTTGCCATTCATCACACGAAAAAGGTGGTTTTTTTGAACTAGAAAGTTTTTCGATCACCTGTCCTATTGGGCTTTGCTTATAGTCGTCTTGAATAAATACTTCCGGGTCAATCGCATGACTCAGTTCATGCGCAATCACGCTATAAAGATTTGGTTCTGATTGGAAAGTATTAAACATACCAGCACAAACTGTGAACAAATTTGCGTTTGGAAAATAAAATGCATTTTGTTCGGTTGATGTGCAGGTGCTAGGCGCAGAGATATTTCTTGGATCTGGAAAAGGTAGGCTTAATTTAATTGATTTGAGTTTTGCTAAAAATTTCTTTTTAATTGAATTTGGAATCGAAAGTTCTTGGCAAGTTGCGATTAAATCATTTTTTGCTTGTTTGAAAGCTGTTTCAACACGTTTCCAGTTTGGATGATTTTCGTATTTTGCTCGGATCAACTGGTTTTGAAAATCCAAAAGAGTTTCGAGAGATTTATTGCGTTGTTCTATACTGATACTTGCGTCTTCTGTTTGATTCAATTCAGGAAGTGCAGCTTTGGCTCGTTCTCCTCCAACGGTATCCACAGTCTGCTTGAGAAGTTGCAGCATTGTGCCCATTTGTTGATGCCATTCCATTGTATTGGTCTCATAGGCGAGGAGTAATTTTAAACGTTGGAGAATAGGTTTTATTTTCTCAAGGAGGTCTTTTGGGAGGTTGGGTTGACTATTAATCCAAGCTTCAATATCAAGTCGTTGCGCCGTGCTCAGTCCACTTTTTTTAGATTTACCTACTTGGATCAGTCCAAAAGAGGACTCTAAAAAACCATCATTAGATGAATTCCAAAGCTTCATACACCCAGAGTCAGCTATAATTGAGCAAGGAGGGTTGCCACTGACTTCAGATGACGCCGTGTTGCATGAAGCTTTTTTTGCGTTGCAGGCTGTCTTAACTTCTTCTAGTGCATTTTGAATATTAGATATGGATTCAGTAGGTATGACTTCGGTAGTAAATGCTGTAGAGCAAAAGAGAAGAGGCGCCCATCTCCAAAGGGAATTTAATGCTTTGATCATTTTTGCTCCTGTTCTCTGGATTGAAAAAGTCTTTTGATAATTAAGCCATTAAGGAAATGAGCATGTCAATAATAGTCTTAAAGCTTCTCGCGTAAATTTCGGGACAAATATGTTGAGGCATTCGAGTTCATGCATTCTTTTTGCTATGTTTGCGCAATTAAGAATCGGAAAAAGATTTAAAAAGGAGATCTCATATGAAGGCATTGATTTTTGGATTGGCTCTTCTTTTGGTGGGTTCTGCAGCTTATGCGAAAAAGAGCTGCACGAATGAACCTCGTGAAAAATGGATGACGGAGGATGCTTTCAGAAAGCATGTTGAGAGTCAGGGGTACAAGATCGAAAAATTTAAACAGCCAGGAACTTGCTACGAGATTTATGGAACCAACCGAGAAGGCAAGAAGGTAGAGATGTATTTTAATCCTGTCGATGCTTCTATTGTTAAGGAAAAAATGGAAAAATAATTTATTCGTTAAATAGTGTATTCTTTATTGAAGAATACGTTTTGAATCGAGGGTCTAGAGATCTATTTCTCTAGGCCCTTTTTTTACATTGGTCTAAAGCCTGCAGTAAGTAATGAGGTGAGTTAATTCGGGAGAAAATAATAAAAATGCCGAGTTTAATCCATTCTCAAAATATCTCCCTAAGGATAGATGCTAAGACTTCATTGCCCGGACAGCTGAATATGCCAGACTTAGCTGTTGCTGTGGTGCTTTTTGCACATGGAAGTGGCAGCAGCTGGTTAAGTCCTCGAAATCAGTATGTTGCCCGCACTCTGAATGAAGCCGGATTTGGCACTTTACTATTTGATCTATTGACTCCTTTAGAATCAGAAGACCGAAGAAAAGTCTTTGATATTTCGTTGCTTGCAGAGCGTCTTGTTCAGGTAACTCACTGGGTGAAAAGTCACTGTCCTTCTCAGTCGCTTCCTATTGGATATTTTGGTGCAAGTACTGGGGCGGCAGCTGCGCTGTGTGCTGCGGCTGAGTTGGGCGAGCAAATCTCAGCGGTTGTATCTCGAGGAGGTCGACCTGACTTAGCAATGTCGCAGTTAAAGCAAATAAAGGCTCCTGTTTTATTGATTGTGGGTGAATATGATGATCCGGTGATTGAAATGAATCAAAAGGCGTTGCGGTACATTCAAAATGGGGAATTGACCATCGTGCCAAATGCAACCCATCTCTTTGAGGAATCCGGAGCTTTAGAGGCTGTTTCGAGACTTGCGACTCATTGGTTCAGTCGACATTTAAAGCAAGTTTCGAAAGAGTCTCGCACACCTACCAAAAAGAAAGCCGCTTAGAGTAAATCTATATTATTTAATAAGTCACAAAATCGAGCGTCTCCAATGAGAAGCTTTATTATTTAGATTGACTGAATGCGTAAATTCGTCTACCCGTCAAGGCCTGTTTGTAGATCATAGTTTTGGAGTTTTGAGGGGTGGGCAAAGGATTTTATTTCGTATGATGATTCGATGGTGTGGGTTAGCGAGTGTAGTTTTGTTTTTAATGACTCATTCAGTTCATGCTGCCTTAATTGGGACTGAACAGATTACGAATGACATTTCAGCTGATGCTCGAAATCAGTTGATTAATGTAACTAATAAACATTGGGTTATTACGGATGATGCTGTTAAGGCTATTCAATTAGAGATTGAACCTGTTGGGGCTTTCAAAGTTGTTAAGCTCGACTCAAATAAGAACATCTTTGATGTTCAACTTATGAATCCAGGTTTTCTCTTGGATGCGCGGCACGAGATATTGCCACTCAAATTTATTAGAACAGGGGATTCTGATTCAAGCGCTCCTTCTCCTATTGAGGACCTTGGCGTGAGTTTTACAACTTCGACTGGCTATCCGCTGGATTTGGCCATGCTCCAGAAGGAGCCAGAAGTAAAAAACTTTAAATTGAGTGCATCTCCATCGGGAGTTGTCGAGCAGATCAGAATTGAAGGAAATTCTGTCTATTATAAACGTATGCAAGGGAGAGGATTAGAGGAAGTCGTGATCACTCTTGAATATGTGGATCATGGCGTTTACCGTAAATATTCTGCGATTCTTCCAACTCGAGACGATGGATATCGAATGAGATGGATGACTCGTTTCGGAGATTTTACCAAGGATTTGGTTAGATATAAGGAATTCAAAAGTTCTTATTTTGATCACAAGTCGGGTGCGCAAGAAGATATTGTGGTTCAGATTAATGGGGAAATGTATGAAAAATGTTATGCCCTCAAAGACCGCCCCACATTTCGAATAAAGAATATTGAGTATATTCCTTTAACGGAGCTTCATGATCTTAAAGCTCATGCTTTTCCTACTTGCCATCGAGGTGCAGACGACTCGTGGGGTTGTTGGACGTATTTTGGATCCAGTGGATCCTTAGAACGTGACAGAAAAGGTGGGTTTTGTAAGGTTAAGTACGAAGAATTAATTGCGGTACCGTAGGGATATTAAGTTATCGATTTTTAATAAAAGAAAATTTGACCTCGACTCAGCGATGAGTTAGCGAAATGTTCGAAATTGAGGAAAAAGTCATGAGAACTCTTCGAATTCTTGCTGTTTTTTTTATCAGTCTCTTTACCACGGGCTGTGTAGAGTATTCTTTTAGTGAAGTACAAGGTTACTATTCTACGCCTGGAAATGTTGAAGTCACTTTTCGAGTGGTTGATCATAGAACAGGAGAAAGTCCTGATTTAACCGGCAAAAATATTAGTAAGTATATTCGAATCATGGAAGATGGAGAGCCTCTCAGTAATGATGAAGCGCGATCTATCGAAATGGGTAGTGCCAAATCAGTTAATTTGGATATGCTTCTTACACTTGATCTTAGCGGGAGTGTTTCTCAATCTCTTCCTGATCTTCAACGTGCAGCCAAGATATTTATTAAAAAAGTTCTTTCTAACCCAAGTATTCAAGCCAAGATTGCAATTGTTTCCTTTGACGGTAGTAAGGACCTTCAAATTCAACATGATTTTACCGACAATCTTGATGAGTTAATTGATACTGTCAATAATTTGCGTCCAGGAAGAGACTCTTCGACTAATCTTTATGGAGCGATTCAACAAAGCTATGAATTGTTAAAACAACGGAATTTTGATGATCGTTCTCAAGATCGTCGTTTCAGCGCAATAAATAAAAAAGCTCTTGTTTTCTTTACGGATGGTCAGGATCGGGCTGGGCGAGTCAGTGAATCAGAGGCAATCAATGCAATCCATCATGCGCGTGAGCAATTCGCATTAGTATCAGCGGTAGTTGTCGGTTCAGAGATTTCTTTAGATTTCTTGAATACATTTGGTCACAAGTATGAGGGTTATTTTCCTGTAGGAAATTATTCGGCCCTTGCAAGTGCATTTGACCAGGTGTCGATTCGGTTACAGAGAATTGCGGGAAGTTATTTTACAGCTCGAATTTGTTCTCCAAAACGTAAAGGGATTCATTATATCAATTTGATCTCTTTGAATTTTTATAATGAAGTTGTTGAAGACGATATTAATATCGAATTCAATGCAAATGGCTTTACTGGTGGATGCGATGTAAAAGATGATTCTCAATGGAGACGTGGTCGTCCCGGTCATATCTCAGGGGTGCTATCTGATATAGAAGTCGATACCTATAGGTACTTTTTTGAACGATTCGATCACTTTGACGATAATCGTGTGCTTTTCAAAACTAAGGTAGATAGACCAGTTTCTCCAGTGGACACCATTACTAATTTTTCACCTATTTCACGTAGATCTAAGGTGAGCTGTAGTTTGAGTTTTATGAACAATGCAGTTGATATTAGTCCCTTTACAGAGTTTTATGTATTTCGATATGGCTCTTACAAGGGAAATTATTCAGATACTTTAAAACCTTTTCATGGGTTTTACATGGATGTAAGGCAGAGTGAGAGTAGTCCTGGATATCAGCTTTATTGCGCTCCTGTTGAAAGCATGATTTACGATCAAAAAACGGTGCATGGAAATGAGCATGACCCGGAGCGTTACATTTTAGAAACTATTGATGTTATGAATGGTAATCCTTAAGTTCGTTTTTGAAGTCTAGCGTTTCAATAGAAAATGCCGTTATCATGGAAGAGTGACTCATTTAAGAAACTCAATTTCTTGGTTTACTTTTCTTGGGATGGTTTTTGTTGTATTTAAATTTGGATTCTCATCATCTTGGGCAAGAGAGGTTTGCGCTTCTAGGTATCGCGAGCTTTTTCAATCTTTTGCACCTGCTGATCCTGCTCAGCTCCGAATAAGAGCTGGGGTTGAGCTCGAAGGTTCGATTTCATTCGATATTGATCTCAAAGGTGTTGCTCAAAGCATTCATTCTGAAACAATAAAAAAATATCGCGACGCAGAAATTAGGCATTTCTCATTGCTGGATTTTTATGAGGTGACCTACCGGAAAAAAAATGGCGAGACGAAAATCTGGACCATTAAAGAGGATTCGACTGTTGAGACCGATGATGTTCCGTTAGAGATTTCTACACCTATTTTGGAAGATGCAGAGGATTTTGATTTATTTCGAAATGTGGTGAAGAATGTTGAAGAGTTAGGAGCAAAAAGCCAGCCATTGACTGCTGGAGTTCATGTTCATGTAGATTTTGCCGGCGCTCGACCCGGTGAGATGGCAGCATTAGCTGGAGTTTTTTCTGAGATCGAAAAAGAGTTAAATGAACGGTTTTCTGTTTTAGAAACGCGGAATGAGTTTATTAATCCTACGTCACCGGATTTAAAAAAATTAATTACTTCAGTCTCGGCGAAGGACTCTCAGTTTGGAGTTTCGAAGTTCTTGGCAGTTCAAGGAAAGTTTCATGCATTGAATTTACTCGCTTATCGAAAATTTGGGACAGTAGAATTTCGTATATTCAATAGCACCTTTGATGTTGAAGCCCTTGAGTTGATGTATGACTTTTCGATGAAGCTTGTTGAAGGAATCCGAACTCAGAATCCTGAGCTTGTCGAATATCTTACAAAAAATAATCGAGATATTCGGTTAAACCGAGTTGCCAAGATCTTGGGAATGAAGATCGCGAAAAATAAAGCAGAAAAGGTTTTGGAGAGAATTTTTTTTGAAGGAATACGAGCTCTCAGACCAAAGGTGAGAGGCGAAAGTCGGCATCAACAATTGATTCAAGGACTTTCCGTACTCTTGGGAGCGGCAACGATTATTGCTGAGGTGAGAGATCGAGCTGGAGAGTTATTAAGTCCGGGATCATAAATAGATCCCGGAATCAAAAAAACCATTTTTATAAACCGCTGGTTAGTTTCCTGGTGTGGCAGCTTGAGTTGAGATAGTTGGTTTTGAGCTATTAGTTACACTTGATTCAGAGGAGTCGGTTTCTTTTTTAGAAGTCTGAGAGACTTCTGAAGATGGAACTCCTTGATCCAGTGCATATTTATGTTTCATATTTTTTACCTCGTTGAGACATTTTTCCCATTCATCCCAGGTCTTGCATAATTCATCTTTGTATTTTCTACCCATGTTATAGAGTAGGTCAAAATTGGTCGCTGGAATTGCACGTGAGTCTTCTTGATCGGCGTTTATGAGTACATCATTATTTTGAGACTGAGAGCCGACGGAATTATTGCATTCTAACAGGTGTTTTCTCGTAACACGTACAAGATCTTTATCTGTATTTACTACGCTATTGTTAAATTTCAGTTTGCCTGTATCAGTCGAGAGATTAGGACGATTATCTCTCTCGATGCCTCCGAAAAACCAGTCTTGTTCATACCAGTTGTCTTCCCAGTTCTCTTTTTCTTTTTCGCATGAATAGAGAAATTCGCGTGCTTTTTGAATATAGGCTACCTTGTCTAAGTCTTCTTGTTTTGTGATTAAATTTTCCCAAGCGTTCCTAAACTCATGACGATAGGAATAACTAATTCCTCCTAATCCAAATAATGCCAGAATAGCAAAAAAAGCATGAGCATCTGGAATTAAATAGTTCATGAATGTCGCCACAGGTCCATGTTTATGAGTTTTCTGGAAAAATTTTACGGCATCTCTGAATAAAGTCATTTCTGAATCTGTTTTAAACGATTTATTGTCAATTTGTACTAAGAGTTTTCCGTCAGAAGCGCGACTGAATCCAACAATGGTACCATCTTCAAAACGAAGAGTTTTATTGATGAGAGTGATTTTGGGTAGTCGACGGGCTTCAGTTTTTTTAATTTGTTTTTCAAGATAACCATAATCTAATGGGGAGAGCTGCTCTTTTGCAAATTGGTAGAAGTTAGATTGAATCTCTAAATGCGCATTGTAAAAATCAGTGACTTTTTTGAGGACTATTGAATCTGATAATGATGGAATGGGCTGGCTGATTTCAGATGAAAATGCTGCTATAGGTGAAAATGTAGTAAGTACAATCCATGAACCAATGGTTTTCCAATTGAATCTACTTGAACTTCTTCGAATGACTGAGTTTAAGTTGCTGGTCCATTTAAAAAACCGCATGCACTGATCTCCTTTGGAATTTCTCTGAGTAGAGAGCAATTCCTGTTCCAGGAGAAAATTTAGATGAGGCGACCATTTTAAATAGTTAGAAAGATTCAGAATGTATAAAGTTTTTACAATAACGGTTAAAATAATGCATTTATGTTTGCTTCTGAAATAAGTCTTCGTATACGCAAAAATTTGCAATATTAAAAATCACTGGAAAAATGATAAATCCTAGAAAAAATGGAACCGCCGCAATAATCGTCCAGAAGATCGCAGCTAAACCATAGATAGTCAAAGGCCAGAAATAGTGGATGCATCCGTTAAAACTAAGCCCAAGTGCATCAATCAAGTGAGCTCTTTTGAAAATAATAAAATAAGGTGCAAAGAAAGTGATCATGGTTGCAAGCGTGATTAATACTGATGTCACTAAAATTGAAATAACTGCAGCAGGTAAAAGATTTCTTCGAACTTGAAGAAGTGCTTGTGCTTGATTTGAAGAGAAGTCTCCATTTTGTTGCAGTACAGCCATGATCAAACCGATTATGTCGCGTGTTGTATCTAGCCCGACAATGAATATGAAGATTAGGAGAATTATTCCAATAGATAAAAATAAGCCTACAAATATTGTGATGAGTTGAACACCGATCAAAGACAGATTTTCTTTACGAAAAGCAGAAAACAAGTGTTCAAATTCAAGGGCCTTGCCTTGCTTCACATCAGATATACCCTGTGCTAGTCCCATTTTAAAATACAACACTAAGAGACTGGTGATGATGGGTCCAAAAATAGGAAGGCTACTCATTCCTAGTTCGATGGTTAAACTGGTAAAATAAAGAAGGATCCACATCCATGGAGATTTCTTGAAAATTTTAAAAGCTTCTGAAAACCATTTCATTATTCTCGACCCCATTCTAAATGAAGTTCTGGGATTACATGAACTTTAGCAATCCATGGTAGTTCAAAGCCCTCCTTGGCTTTGACAGAAACGCCTAGTTTTTCAAGATTTAAAAACTCAGGAGAGTCTGAATCTAAAACGTCATCAAAGGTTTGACCATAGAGTGAAAGTTGATCTTCAAAAAAACTGGATAGGGGACTATCAAATTCATATGTGAAGGAAGAGTTTTCTGAAGCAAAAAATGCAACAAAAAGACTAAAAATGAAAATCAGTCGAGATTGGATCATAATCCAAGAGCCATCCTTTCTTGAGGAAGGCGACTGAAATTGATTTCATAGGCCACCTCTCCACCGATAGAGACTAAGCCCGCGTTGCCATTTAGACCTAATCCAAAACTTGCGCTTAAGCTCCGCATTTTCCAGTTCTGAGTGCTGACTTTGTCCCCGCATTTGGCAAAAAAATCACTGACACTAATAGCTTTCATTAATCCATTTTTTAATGTTTGAGGATCAATCTTAGGACTCGTGGCAAGCAGCTGTGGGTCTACGTCATCAATGATTCGAATTGGCCCGAAAGAGTCAGCTGAATAGGACGGTGGTTTTCCTGTTTTGTTTTCTCTTCTTTCAAAAGATAAGGTTCCTAGTACTGAGGTACCGCCTCTTGAGATACCGATTTCTCCGTGAGCGTTTACGCCGAATTGAACATTGAACTCGGAGGCTCTAAGCGAGCTAGAGATCATTTTTTTATTTTCGACCTCGCTTACTGCTTGTTCCAAGCTCGCTTGCAATGAGGAAACGAACCCTTTTATTTCACTGTTCCAAGGGTATTGAAGAGACTGACTTTTTAATACAGCAAGGTCTGATGCTTGATGTTGATTGAAATGAGGATCTCCTACGTGCCACTGTAAGCTGAATCCTAAATCCCCTTTGATGGGAAGCTCAAAAAAAATGCCACCTGCAGCATTGACAGAAAAGCTGACTTTGACCGTAGAGAGAGCCCATTCACTGCCTTGCTTCTCCGTTGAGAGATTGAGTTCTCGGATTAAAGTAGAGAAGTTTTGCATCAACGTCTCCAGGTTTTTTCGGAACTGATCTGGAGCCTTGAGTTTTCCGCTGTTTGATGCTGTTTGAACAATAGATTCAACTTGAGATTGAAGATGGTCTGAGTTTTTATCGAGTGTGATAAGGAGGCGATCTTTTGGGTACCCTTTTAATTCTTTTCCCCATAAAATTGAAATTGCTGATGATCCATGACCTCCTAGTACGCCAATTAAGCCGTCGGCAGTAACTGCTAGATCTGTTGTGAATCCTTGCATTTCCCAATGCGATGAAAGGGCTTCGTTCGATAATTTGCGAGAGCTAATTTTTTGTGATGAGTCAATCGACTGTGCAGCCTTAATGTTGGTTGCAAGGATCAGTTGAATAGTGTCTTCATTTAACTGAATCGGTGATGCAAAAGAGATTTGAGACAAAGATAAGTAAAGTAAGCTTAAGAGTAATTTTTTCATCGTTGCTTTCCTTACTGAGTGAGGGCCGGTCTAGTTTTGCCGAATATCATTCGGAATTTTGGGAATATACCAATTTGTGCAACAGGTCCTAGACTGACTTCGACGCCGATGCCTGTTCCTACTACTACTCGTTTGAGAGACCACGGCTTTCTTGAGCGTGCTTGGGACTCTGAATTTTGTGTCTTTTTTTCGAGTATTGGCAGCAAAGATGCCTCAAAAGTAGAGATGGATTGACTGACTTGAGATGCGTATTGATCTTGTGAAACTAATACTTGGATTGGTTTGCCGTTTTGGTCAAATCCGATCATTCTAATTTTATCACCGTCTGGACTCATTAGATTGGACCAGGCGAGTTGTGGAATCAGCAGTATGCTGCAACAAATTTGGAGTAAGAATCCTAAAAATAGCTTGAACATGCCCTCAAAACTCCCCCTTGATTGAAAGCTGTTTAAAACAACTAGCTTTTATCAAAGAATGCAGAATATTGCTGTCAAAATTCGTCCGTTTTATTTATTTTTTATTCATGAGTGGAACTGACGACTGGAATGACGATTTCATAAATATCTTCAACCGTAGTGATAATAATTATAATGACAGAGGTGAATGCGAGTGAGCCGGTGACTAGTAGGATTGCTTCTTTAATGGTGGATTTTTGCAAATTTCTTAATTTGTCATCTTTGGAAATGATTTCTATTTTTTGAATTCTTCCTAGAGATCCTTCGAAAAAAAATTCTAATCGACAGGTAAATTGCGGTTGTTAGAGGAAGTTGTGAAACAATCGGGGGGATCTGCATTCAGTTATCTCACTGAGGGCTTTGCATACGCCATGCATGCAGGATATGCTGCGACGGGAATTTGTCTTCAAATAATTTTCAAGGTTTTCTAGTTCTTGTTCATTTACTCGGACGTAAAAAGCAACAAAGCTGCTATACTAATCGGACTGATTTTTTGCAGCGCGTGTTGCTACCTCAAATGATCGTGGGTAAGGGGAGCCGAGGAGGCTTCGACTGTACATGTACCCATTGGCCAGGATCTCGACATGCCAATCTCCATGGTAAAAGATAATCGCAACCTTGTCGTCAATCCATTCTATTTCAGGTTTGCTTATGTCTTGAGAGAAAATGGGCTCACAAATTCCTGCAAAAGAAGTAAGTAGGTTCGCGATTAAGGTTGCGATGATGACTGGAATGAGCGAGCGCATGAACGCCGGCTATCCAATCAATATTGAGATGTCAATATTTTATAAATAAATGTTTGAAAAAGTTAGTTTTTAGGCATGATTACTTGAGATCCTGGAGATGTTGAGTCGTGTTCATGTTCATGTTCATGTTCATGTTCATGATCTTGTATTTCAAGATCTTTTAGTTTCTTATTGGAGACTGCGGGGATTTCGTAAAGAAAATTGTATTTTTCGAGAGAGTTCAAAAATGCATAATCCAGCCATGTTGTCTTCTGCTTTTTTTCGATTGTTATTTTCGAATTCTCCCTCAAAAGTGGCTCTATTTTTTGGGAGATTATTTAGGTAATCGGTACAGGAATTAGGGTCGAATGGTAAAATCGTGAATACTCTTTCGACTAGCGACGAAGGAGGGTTTTGTCCAGCGTTCTGGTAGTGTGTTTTGGCGGCTAATGCAATTTGCCCAAAGAACAATTGAAATAATCACCGATATTGTAACCAAAGAAAGGAAGCATCGTCATCATCAGTTAACGCGACATTGGTAAAGATTGTATTTCGAGAGATGGTCTCCATTGCGTTAGGATTAGTTTTATAAGAAGTGCCAGTTGCTACCCCAAAAAAATCCGCTTCGGGATTAATGGCGTGAAGTTCCCGATTTTCATCGGGTTTGATCAAGCAATGTCGTCTCCAATGGTCGTAATTTTCCAATCTGAAAAACTTGAAGGAGACATTAGCATTGTAAAATTAGTTTTAACATATGCGCTCGGAAAGGCTGCGGTGACATAGGTTTTAGGGTGTTCAGGAGATTGCACTCCAAGAATCAACATATGCTCAGCTAACCAGTTTTCTTGTTTTGTCATGGTCGAGGCAATTCTTAAAGCAAAGCATTTTTTGCCTAAAAGAGCATTTCCGCCATACCCTGAACCATAGGATCAGATAGCCTGTTCTTCTGGAAAATCGACAATGTATTTTGACTGTTTATTGCAAGGCTATGAAGAATCCTTTTCTCCAGGCTGCAAAGGTTTGCCCATCGAATCAAGGCATTTTACGAATGGAATTCTATTTGAATTCTTGGCGAGTTCTTCAATGGTTTGAAGTGCTCGAAGTCACATTCGTGTCGTGATCTTCATGCTGACTACGACGTAGGGAGAGTCGGTAATTTCGATTCCGCAATGTGAAAGTCAGGATCCATGTGGGCCCATACTAAAAGGGACGACAAAAAGGGTTCGGTCTCTCATGCATTCTTTAAAGAGATGCTGGAAAGTCTTTTTCATTTCGTCAGGATGACTCCAATTATTGGTTGGACCCGCATCTTTTTCGAACTGGGAGCAGACAAAGGTTCTATCTTCGACGCGAGCGACATCGGTCGGGTCTGACCAAGCGAGATAAGAATGGGGCCTTTTCTCGGGATTGAGCTTACGAAGGGTGCCAGCTTCAACTAAGCTTGAGCAAAACCTTTCATACTGTATTTTGCTCCCATCGCACCAATAGATCTGTTCGGGCTCACAGAGCGCACTGATTTCTTGGACCCAGTTCATAACAGATTGGCAGGAGCTGCTAGAATAAGATGGTTGTAGGTATTTTGAGTTCATATCAGCCCGCTGAGATAGTTCCTCGGAGAGGAGCATCCTCCTCTTTTGAAAAGGGTTTAATATCTTTTTAGTGGGATTGATTCAGGCAGCAAAGAATGCTACCGCCTCCCGTTATGATACGTCTAGTTAGTATTCGCCCGTCCGTGGTTGTCGTTGTACTGGTATCTCTTTATTTTTCAATTAGTCATCACTTCGTTTGGGCGAGTTCGGCGGAAAACCAGGCTCCCTATAAAAAACAAGATATTCTGAACGCTCGTTTTGGTAAAAAGGTGCGTCAAGAACTCTTAAGAAAGGCTTATCAACTTCAAAATTCTATTTCTCATTCGGTTGTTGGGCAGGAGCATGTTGCCAGGGTGCTTCAAGATCGACTTGTGCAATATTTGGAAGGCTTAGGTAGCCGTAAAAAGGATCCGATTGCGTTGCATTTGATTGGTCTGCCTGGCATTGGCAAAAGTGCGATCGTAGATGAACTTAAAAAGCTCGATATCCGCATCGTTAAAGTGGATGCCCAGACTTACTCAGGTCAACAGTCTGAGGAGGTTTTACATTTTTTATATTCTACCTTGCAAGATGCGCTTTTAGAGCAGACCCATACGGGCGCTCCTTTAATTCTTCTTTTTGAAGAACTGGATAAGGTGGCGGAAATCAAAAATGAGGCAGGACAAACGACTGTGACCTCTAATCCTCTGATCGGTCTGATTAATCAGATGCTGACGGATGGAAAAATAGAAATTGAAAACTCAAATCGGGGTTTATTTGACGTCTCGAACGTGATGATTATCACGACGATGAATTTTTCACCTCATGAGATCGAAACGTTCTCATCAGATGTTTTTGGGGGGCAAAAAAATTTCTATGATTTCACGATTGATGATTTAAGTCGTTTTGATCAATGGCTAAGAACAGTTCCGTCGGCTAGGTCTAAAGTTCTTTCGAGACTTTTTCGTCCCAATACGGTGAGTCGACTTGTTCCGAACACCGTTATTCTCAAGCCATTAAACGAACAAAATTATCGACAAATTATTCGTAACAATGTCGATCAAGCGATTGAGAAACTACAAGTCGGGGCGAATGCTTCAAAACGTCTCAACGTTCATTACACGGATCAGTACGTGGATTTTCTTTTTAAACATGTTGTTTTTCCGCCATCGGGTGCGCGTGAAACCGTGATGAAGGTCAATGAATTAAGCGAGCAGCTGATTAATTTCGGTGCAAAAATGGCAGGAAAAGAGCCAGGAAAAAAAGATGTTTCACTCGTTCAGCCTCGGTTAATTCATTTGGATTATGATGCTTCGTCGAATCAGGTTAATGTTTCTGTGACAACGCGTGTGCGACATGGCGGTACAATGGTGGACGGCGAGCATTTCACATTTGCCGTAAATTATGATCTCGATTCAAGATCTTTTAATCAGCCTGAGGGGTTGGTAACTGATCCTCGTAAAATTAAGGCAGGAATTGCTACTACGCAAAAAAAAACTAAGCAGATTACAAAAAAACAAATCCTTTCTGTTCGGTTTCCAAGTGAACAGAAAAGAATGAAAGGACTCGCTGCCAAAATCGACGAGGAGTTGATTGGTCAATCCGAGTACACTCATCTGATCGAGCGTGAGCTGATGGCATTTGCGGGGCGATCAGGTCCAGTAGTTAAAAGTCCGCCCTTTTTGGTGCTTGCTGGATTTCCGGGGATTGGAAAATCAGAACTAGTTCGCTTGGCAGGGGCGCATGCGGATTTGCCGATCGCACGGGTGAATATGCAGGCGTATACTGCAGCAGACTCTGCAACTTTATCAGGTTTCATTACAGCGCTCGATGAAGCAATCTACCAAGCCGTAGGATCTTCAACAGATTCGAAATTTATTCTTCTTCTCGAAGAGCTCGATAAGGTTTTTGAGATTAATCCAAACACTGGAGAATACATTGATCGACCAGTGATGAATTTTATCAAAGATTTATTGAATGATGGCTATGTTGATTATCGACCTTCACCATCCACAAATGATCTAGGTCTAGCCATGCCTATTAAGATCGATATCCGCAATGCTTACAATATTATCACGATGAACTTCGGCGTGGATCGTTTTGGATTTGAAGCAGATCCTCGACTCACAACTATTGAAGACGTATTAGAAGGGTGGCGCTCGATCAGTGGTCGCCCTGCTGATCTAAAAAATCTACTAAGCTCAATGTTTTTGCCTGAGACTGTTAGTCGACTGATGCCGCACTTTAGGATCATGAAGCCTCTTGAGGCAGAAGATTATGCTCGAATTATTGAGATCCAAGCTCAAAAGGTAGTCCAAGATCGTCTATTAGATGAAGAAGGAAAGAATCGGGGACTGATTTCGCTTTACTTGACTTCTAACTATGCAGACTATCTTTTTCAAGAATCTGTCATACCATCAGAGGGAGCGCGAAACACAGCACTTGTGAGTCGACAACGAATTTCACTCGACTTAGAAGAAGCGTTAAAAAATATCCCACGAAGATCGAAGCTGGCGACCTCGCCATTGCTCATTATCCTAGACTTTGACCCAGGGTCCTCAGAGATCCGTGCTATTGCAGCGCCTGACAACATGTCAGAAAGTGTTCACGATCAGGCTATTGAAGGTCTAATCATTTATCAGCAAAAAGTAGAGCTGACCTTTCCGCCTTTAGAAATTCAGGGAAAAATACCTCGTGATCGTTTAGAGACTTCGATTCATGAATTTGGTCATGCGTTTGTTGGAGTTAGACTCGGAAAACGGTTTGAGTATGCAACTGTTGTTTCTCCAAAAGCAGGGATTGGAGGTTATGTCAGATTTACATTGCCTTCTCATACCGGAGATACCGGAAATAGTATTTTGGCTGATATCTGCGCTGGATTAGGTTCTCGTGCAATGGAGCGAATCTTTTTAAGTGAGCAGCCTTTGAATCGCACTTCGGTTCTGGATATTGGCGTAGGTGCAGCAGGAGATATCCAAAGTGTAACAGAGAATCTTTGGAACTTTGTTTTTGAGTATGGTTTTGATCCGGAAGGTGGAACCATCGAGCGATCAGGAGTTGCTAATCAGATGAAGTATGCTCGTTTCTCTGATCTAGATTCTAAGGAAGTAAAAGCATTAGGTTTGATTCTCCGAGACATCGAAGATTATTTGGTGGCAGATCTTCTGAAGGCTCATTCTCGTCAATGGTACATGGATCGGATCAAAAAGCTTGCTCTGGCGGGCGAAGCTAATGAGCACGATTTTTATCGAATGATTGGTTACCCTTATCCCGGTGAAAATGAAATTGATCTGAGTGATGCACTAAGGCTAGAGAATTCTTTTGGTGACTCCATGGATCAGGTGTCTGCCAAAGTTAAAAAGGTGATGAAGTTCCGACAGGGACTCACTCGGACGACCGCGGCTGAGAACTTTAAGAATGTTCGTGAGTTTGTCATTGAAAGGATTCATGCTCGACTGCATTCTACATCGAATTCAGCTAAGAGTTCTGAGGAGATTCAATACGGAAATTCGCAAGCTGTGAGTGGGCAGTGCTTAGATGTTTTTAATGAGATGCCGTTAACACGATAAAATCACTTAAGCGTTATGGGAGTGTGGAGCAGATTTCATAGTCCGGAGAAGTTTAGATTAATCGTAGGCTGGGGTTGGCGTCGATCCCGAATCCTAAGGTAGGAGGTTGATTGCAATCAATCTAGGATCATAAAAAACTTTATACCGGGAAATATAACGACTTAATATCTGACGAGATAAAAGGGTTGATGGATAGACTGCGTAAATGAGATCTGTACAAAGAAGTAAAAGATGATAACAGGAGGCATTATCATTCAGGTACTTTTCATTTATAAAGTTTTGACATTACAAAAATATTATTTTTCAGAACTCAAATCAGAAATAAACTTCAGGAACTCATGAGTCCCGTAATAACCTGCTCCACCTAAGGCACCCAAAACCACCGCTTTTGGCAAATAGACCAAGCCTCTGGAGTAAATATAAAGTGCATAATGCTTTGGATGAAGAGGATCCCAAAAAATTCTTCCAATTGCCACTTTTTTCATATTCTCTGCGCGATAAAGCATTACACTCAAAATTTCTCGTGGTGGAAACTGTCGAGATTCAAAAAAAAGCTTATACTCTCTAGCTGTAGCATTAAGCTCACTCAAATACCTATTTTCGAGATGAGCTCCTGTAAACTGCATGGCTTTACGCAAACGGTTGTCGCTGAAATCAGGAAAAGCCTGAGTATAAACCAAAGAATCATAGTACCGATCAGCCTGATCAATCCGATCGAGCTTGTGCTGCCACTCATGAATAAAAGTGCTTCCATTTGAATCAGGCCTTAAAGCAAGGACCCATTTTTTTCCTGGCACAACATCTGGATTTTCCCAAAAATAACCTAGCAGTGCTTTATTTTCGCTCGGGTGAATCACAATCGCGCCATCTTGACTCTGGGCTTTGGACAAAAATCCTTCAAAATCAGCAGACTTGAGCACAGGATCCATAGAGCGAAGTCGACGTGCACTCGCCTTCTTCTCAACTCGATCGATCACTAAAAGAGCATCCCCAGTCCGATTCAGCTCAGGTCCTGTTGAGATGTGACTAAAAATTCCATCTTTTTCTAGATCATTTTTAATCTTTTCAAGTTCTTTGAATTTCTTCTTTTGAACCTTCGCGCCATCGACAAGAACATAATCCTGAGCATTATTCGAAATTGGATCATTTTTTTTTGAGAATCTATTTTCGATCCAATTCTCCCAATCAGCCTCAGTTGAAAGAGCCCGAGTCCGTTCGCTCGGCTCCATCGACTTTAAAAGACGAGCGACCCTTTCCAAATCATCGGGAAGCATGCGCTCCATCCCAGTAAGAATCTCATTCTTTACAGGAGAATCAGCCAAATACTGATAAATCGCCTGGCGGACCTTTTTATTGGGATGAAGATAGTCATTTAAGAAAATACGATCATATAGCTCGGCACGTTCACGGCCACCGTTATCCGCAATATTTTGGTAAATGTAATGATGATAAAGAAGTCGACAGACATCAAAATCTTCCTGAGCATGACTTGTATTTAAAAGGACAAGAAAAAAGAATGAAACTAAGGAGAATGTTGATCGACTCTTCAGAAAAAAATCTATGGATAGATTCATGTATAACTATGATTTTAAGATAAATTTTTCTCAGAGGTCAATAAATTATAAACTGGCCTACCAGCCTGCGCCTGACGTTGGACCCGTTTCCCGGGCAGTTGGAGCTTAAGTCCGTCTGCGTTATTTAACCTGTTTCCAGGCTTCTTTCAAATTCTTCTGGTGTTTTCATTCTGGTTTTTCCTCACTCTTTCTTTTGATTGGATCAGAGCGATCTGATCGCGGTTAAGTTTAAAAAATTGGGAATCTTGCTGTAGGTTTTTTCCCGCATGATGAGAGAATTCCTACAGTTAAACGAAGAAGGTTTGTTTATTTTCGATATTCTGGCACAACTGTCGCAACTCATGCTCTCATGACGGGCTTTTCTCTGGAATCTTTAAGGTTATTAGCTTTCCTTGGTGTCTGTTTTTTTTACAATTGTAACGCTTTTGCCTCTTGTAGTTATATCACGAGCCCTAAGTGTGGTTTTTTTTGTTAGTTTGGATTCACTTTTTAATGGCGGTATCGTTAAGTCAGTAGAAGAGTGGGCTGAGAGCTGGTCAGCAAATGAATATTTTTTTGTCGCTGAGATGTACATGAGCATGCAGAGAAAATTTTTATTCACTCGAGCTTGGATCGCATGTCTTGCTCTCCTGTTGGTTTCGATTGAATCAAGAGCTGAGGTTTCTACAAGTCTTTTTAAATTGGACTCTCAGTTCGTTAAAGAGCTCAGTCCCAGTACTCTCAATCAATTTAATCATTTTATTGAAGAAATCGACAAAACACTCCCGGAAAAGATTAAAAACTCTATTTCATCCCCTATTCATCTCCGCTTCTCGAAACTCGACGATACTGCTGAAATTACAGTTCCGGAGTGTCAGGATCTAAAAAAAATTAGAGAAGAGGTTGAGTTTTCCGCTATTGGTCTTGGATTTTCTCAAAATAGTTTTTTGAGAAAGTCTCCAGGCGTTCGCGTAGTTTTTGGCCAAACTACTCGAACGTTATCGAATGGAGTTTTTAGTTACATAATTGAACTGAATCATCATTTTATTCCAGCGGTTTTTGGAGCTAAGGTGGCTCAATACACAACTTTGCAAACTTCAAGCTGTGGCTATGATACCCCTTTGTTGCTGCTTAAGGCGACATTACTCCATGAAGTAGGGCACGTGTATGACTGGGAAAGTAAATCACTCTCAATCTCTTCGAAGTTCCTCAAGATTGCTCTTTGGCATGCTGGGATTTTTTCGGAAACGGAGAAAAATCAGCTGACTTTACGTAGCCCAGATAGTTACGAGAATCAAAGTCCTGCAGAATATTTTGCTGTTAATCTTGAACATTTTCTCCTTGATCCAGAGTACGCTTGTCGCCGGCCATCATTGCATCGCTACTTTACGAGTCTTTTTTCAGAGGACCCATTAGCTAGCCAGCGCCAATGCTCGATCAATACAAGGGTGCCTCATTCGTCTACCTATCTTCCGATAGATTTGAACCCAGATCGGATTTATCAGGTCCACTATCTCCTGGCTGGCAAAGGCTCTGCTTTAATGAGTCGCTGGGGGCATGCGATGTTTCGCGTTGTGGGCTGTGCCCCGACTCGGATCACCCCAGGTCCTGAATGTATGGACGATATTGCTTATCACTCGGTGATTAGTTTTAGAGCTGTTCTAGGCGGATTTAACATCAATTATCTCGATGGTATTCTAGGTAGAATGCCTGCCGAAGCCTATGTTTTTAACTTCACGGATATTATTTCTGAATACAATTTTGGCGAGCAAAGAGATCTCTACAGCGTCCCTTTGCAGTTGAGTCGTGATCAGATTCGCGATGTTATTCATGCTTCCTTGAGTCGCATCTCGGAATATCAAGGAAGTTATTATTTTTTTACTAATAATTGCTCTACAGAAGTCATTGATTTGCTCAAAACAGCATTACCAGAATCTAACGCGCTCGATAAAATGAATTCTTGGATCGACACCCCGATAGGGCTCATGGAGCAATTGATAGGAGAACGAATCGTTGATCCGGTGCAGTTTAATGCAGAAAAGTCGCTCTATCGCTACTATTTTCCGTCTTATATTAAGACTGCTCAACGGGCATTTAAAGAACTGGTCAACCTTGCAATTCTGCCAAAGGAAATGAATATTAAAGATTATCTTGCTCTTCCGGCCGAAAAAAGATTGGACTACTACAATACAGCCAAAGTTAATCTCAACCCGACATCGCTCAAGGTAGTTAACAGCGCATTCTATCAGCTTGAGCTTTCTGAGCGGGACTATCTTGCATCATATCTTGAAAATCAAATTAGAAATATGTTGAGTCGCTTCAGTCAGGGTGAGCAAGTTCTGGGCATGAGCCGCGATGTCATCGTCAAGATTAAGGAGCACTTGATCTATAGATCTCGCCTTGCTCCGAAACTCATAGCGGAGTCGGGCTACGGAATTCCAATTCATTTTGACTTCGATCACATGATTCATTCTAGGGATTATCGGGAGTTCGAGCGTACAATGTTGGATCTGCATAAAATGGTAAAATCTTTTTTTCCAAAAAATTTTGAACAAAATGAAGCAATTGGAAAAAATATCAAATTTCTTATGGAGGACACCAGGGCTCAGTCTGGGGTCTCGATCCAAAAGGATCAGATAATGAAATTATTATCTGTAATTAAAAAGCCGTAATTTAATAGAAGGAAACTAAATCTATGAAATTGAATCCATACGTTTTTGTTGTTGTTCTTGCTTCGTCTGCACCAGCGTTTGCGCTCGATACAGCATCTGGAATCGTTACTTCTGCTTCTGATACTGTGTCAAATGGTGGAAAACTGAGTAGTGGATCGACTACTGGGACCACTACTGGAACCACAGCCACGACCACGGCGGCCTTTGAAGCGCGTAAGAAAGCCATTATTGTAGGTGCTCGGTATGCCGCTCCGGACTACTATAAAACCGCAATTTTCAAAAACGCCAAGGCAGCTCTGGCTGGGACTCTGGGTAAGTCTGAGGCAGAACTAGGTACCGACGATCAGGTAGCTGAGATGATCAAGAACGTTGCTGAACTTTTGCAAGAGCAAGAATAACTTAGCCGGAGGATTATCGCACTGGGATGCTTATTGGCTTTTTTGCTGCAGAATTAAGTAAAAACAAGATCTCGCACAATGATTTCTTTAAAAAGCGATGAGAACTGGTGCCGAATCAACTGCTATTATGGCAAGTCGGCACTTACTAATTAGTGCATAAGTAAAGCCATATATGGTATGAGCAATGAATGCAAGCCAAACGTCCATTTGATGCACGCAAGTTAAGTCATTCGACTTTGGAAGAGATCCGTATTCGTGCCGTCAAACAAGTTGAGGGCGGCGAAAGCCCAGAAGTGGTGATCGCGGCTTTGGGCATGAACCCACGCAATATTTATCGTTGGATAGTACTCTATCGCAAGGGAGGTGAGGCTGCGCTAAAGGCCATAAACTGGCTCCCTAGCCTGTGCTTGAGGACAGCGTTTGATCCAAAATCGGAGTGAGCACTTCATTGTGATAGCGTACGTAAATGGAGATATGATCCACCAATCCTTGAATCGTTTTACTTGTACACCAGGTTCTTCTGAGTAGGCGATTGAGGTTTGCTCGTAGCATCGCACAGGTATGATTAAGCGAGAAAAGAGGATCAAATCCAATTTTTTTAAGCTTACCTTGGCCGGCAAGGCTACCGCGACGACATTTAACTGTGCGATGAGTGGCCTCCATAAAATGGGTCTATTAAGTTTATTCCACTCTCTTGAGTCTTCTGTGGTTGTTGGTTTTCTTCGGGTTTCACTGGATCTTGTTGAATTAAGACGCCTCTACTTTGGAGTTGGGTTTTTCGTGTACAGGTACAGCTCCCTGTGGATTGCACCATAGAAACAGAAGGGTCATGTCAAATAATACACTGAAATAAAATAAGATGGCTAGACTCATTTGAAAGCTATCTATAAATTAAAACCAAGTCCTAACAGGTCTAGCTGAGTTTTTCTTCCTACCGAAAAGTAAATCACGTCACCGGATTGACCCTTTCCGTCACCATTGAAATAATCTGGACGCAGTGTGAAGTGATCAGACTCTTCTCCAGTAGGACCTGTTTTTTTTCCAAGACGATTAAGTCCCTGCTTAAATAATCCAAGGATTAGCTTAAATGCCGGGTTCGATTGGCCTGTGCCATCAGTCCAGCCGGATTCGACCTCGAATGGTTTTTGATCCTTTCGGTAAATTGCGATCAAAACCTCTGATTTTGGGTTATTCTCCTCCAGTTGATAACTGAGAATGACCCTTTTTACATTTTTTAAAAAGACTTGACATGATTTCGGTTGGTGCGTTTTTGGGTTCTCTTCGCATTGAGGGTTAAAAGACTGGATCTGAGGAATATTTGTCCAATCTTGTTCGACGCTACTCTGAGTGGTTTGTGCTGGATCTCCAAAGTAGTAGGATTGTTCATCGGATTGATCATCTGAGAGGACAAAATAAAGTTTGAGCTTTTTTTGTACCGCCACCCTTCGGTCAAATGAAGCCCATAAGAGTGTTTTGTAATATCCCATATCCTGGGAAGTGATTTGATGAGCACGTACTAGATAGTCGATGGTCACTCTTGTGATCATGCCTCCATTCAATGGAACCTTTATTTTAGAAAGACTCAGCTCCTGCGTTCGAGCATCGAGGAGTCTCATTCCTAAAGGGAGAAAGAAGGGTGATTTAGGAAGAAAATTCTCTGCATCTGAGCGTCCGGGTACAGTCGTAATAAAATCTGTAAACAATGGGATCCAGATGCCAGGCGGAGTCGATAGGCTTATTTTTTGTTGAGAGGTCTTTTTTTTAAGTGGATCCTCCATTCCCCACATCCACGTGTCATCCCCACCAACCGCCTGATTGTATGCAATTGATGCAATCTTTTTTGCAAGGTCATTCAAAGTTGAGTTATTCCTGTCCTTTTGCCATTCCTTAAAGAGAGGATAAGGGCAATTAAGGGTTAAGCCTTTGTCACAGAATATCGATGACAGAGTATCTTTTTCAAGTGAATAGGGACTTTGTACATGATTGATCAATGCTGACCATTGAATGCCGGAATCAGTGGGGTGTGCGTTATTAATGATCTCGATCTTGTTATTGCCGTTGGCATCGGAGATAAAAAGATGTTGAAGAGTTGCCCCATATTTTTTTGCGACTTCAATAGAGACTTGAGGTTCTTGTGTAGCACTACTTGATGGGGAGATCTCTAAGTGATCAAGCTCAGAGCTATCGAAATCTCTCACTTTATCGGAGCTTCCATTTTGATGATAGGGACCAGGCTTACCAAACTGAGAGTAACTTGGATCTAATTGATACTTGAAATAAAGGCATAGCGACTTTCCGCCTTTCATCTCAAACGCTTTTTGATGTGAATCAGCCCCGGCTGAATTAGCGTAGATCGAGTAGTCGATAGAGGCGGGTGCCTCTGCACATTGATTTTCTTCAGCTGCTGTTTGAGCCATCTGAATCTGGTAGCCAATGGGAGGATAAACTCCAAGAATCACCCGATCCTCTGTCGCTGCGCAAATTGGAAGTGAACTTCCGATGAAAGCCTCAGAATCATAGCTTGAAAGAGTGATGGGTGAACTCCATCGCTTAGCTCCCCTTGGTTTGATCCGATAAGAGAAAAGAATGGGAGTCGTCTCTTGACATTCACGTGTTTTGCAAAGCGTATTGCCATCGTTATCGTAGAAATAGATGTGGATTGGTTTTTGCTCACCTGCACAAACTGCTGTATTGATGGGAGCGTGGTTTTGAGTTTGAGTTTGAGTTTGAGTTTGAGTTTGAGTTTGAGTTTGAGTTTGAGATAGTGTCGTTTGCTTTCGTGCAAGAATGGTTCTACTTTTTACGCACCCAATCAGGGTAAAAAATAGAACAAGGTACGAAAAAAAAAAGTTTAAGCTTATCATCATTAGTACCAATGATAGACTCATTTTAATTTTTTAAAATTAATTTTCAGATTTGAAGAGTTTTTGGGTAAGCCTGCGCTATGCGAAGTTCGGCGCTGACTCATTTACTCGACTTAAGGTAAATCAAGAGTATACTGAACTCTATGATAACATGGATGATCGTTGTCGGGTGGGTTTCTAGGGGAGTCCTCGTTCTTTTGCTTGGACTGTCGGTCTGGTCGATTGCGATTATGTTCGATCGATTTCGAGTTTTTCGTGAATTGAGTCGTCGTGATTTGAGTGATGATGCAATTCAGTGGATTCGTTCTAAGGATTGGGCTGAGCTCGCACGTTGGGCTGGAGAAAAAAAGGGGATTCGTTGTGGGACTATTCGGGCTGCTCTGGATGTAAAAACCGCTGATCCCGAGTTGATTGATCGAGCTGTCCGGAGTTTTATTGCAGGTGAACGATCATTCATGGAGGGCGGTCTCACGACATTAGCGACTCTTGGGTCAAACGCCCCCTTTATTGGTCTTTTTGGTACGGTCTTGGGGATTATTCAGGCTTTTGGTGTCTTAGGAAATAGTCAGTACAATTCAACAGCGGTAATGCAAGGAATTTCAGAAGCATTAGTCGCTACAGCGGTGGGTCTTTTTGTCGCAATCCCGGCAGTGATTGCTTACAATGTTTTTACAAGAAAAATGCGAGTGCTTTTGAGTGAATGTGATTCACTGCGAGATCTTTATATTTCTTGTGTCAGTGAAAAAACTGAGTTGCCTCAGGTTGGGCGTTAATCATGGCTGTCGATTTTTCTTCATCCAGTGATGAAATGGGTCCGATTGCAGCAATCAATGTCACCCCGTTTGTGGATGTTGTCTTAGTTTTGCTCGTGATTTTTATGGTGACTGCACCTGTTTTAATGAAAGACTCATTGGGGATTCAACTTCCTAAAACGGTTCATGGAGATCACTCACCCGCACCTTCGTTTGGTTTGGTAGTAACCCGATCTGGGCAATTGATGCTCAATGGGCAGGTGACTTCAGACGATCAAATCGTTTCTGAGGCTAAAGCACAGGTACAGAAAAATCCTGATTTTCAGGTGATCATTAGTGCTGACTCACAAGCTCTGCATCAGGATGTTGTACGCGCAGTGGATTTAGTCAAAACAGCAGGGGTGCAAAAATTTGCGCTTGAAATCCAACGGAAGCAGTAGCCAGGTCTTTGATTTGAAATGGGCTGAGCAATCTAAGATACGATCGATTTTGAAGTCGCTATTGATCCATGCGATCTTCGCGATAGTCGTGTTGAGCTTTTTTTTATCTGAGAAAAAAATAGAAAAAATTCAATTTATTGTCGTCGAGAAACCCGCTGAGATTCCGCAGGCCGTTCCGGCTCCAGTGCCCAGGTTACAATCCTCGGTGCCTTCACGCACTAGAAGTAAAGCCCAGCAAAAAGAAAAAAATGAGGTACTCAGAAAAAAAACAGTTTTTGGTGTTTCAAGTCGATCTCTCAAGGCGGACGCTTCTGGGTCTGCTCCAGTAGTAAAAACCGGAAATACGCTAACTGAGTCACTCCCAGAGCCTGCTGATGAAATTGAGGTCACTCGGATGCCCCAGCTTCTTTCGGAGGTGCGAATTCCGTATCCGAGTGAGGCAAAAAAAAATGGGATTCAAGGAAACGTAGTGATGGATTTATTGATCGATTCAACAGGAGTTGTTCGAGAGGTTCGCTTAATTGAAGGTCCAGGCTATGGATTAAACGAAGCTGCGACTCAAGCTCTTAAGCAGTTTCGCTTTAACCCTGCAAAGATTGAGGATCGAGGGGTTGCGGTGCGAATTCGATACTCGTATCGGTTTGTTCTTGAGAGATAGGAGAATCGTATGCAAAAAAAAATCGGGATTCTCGTTATTTTTATCTTGAATATAGGGGTCTTTATAATTCCGTGTTTAAGTCAGGGACAAGAATTAAAGGCAGTTTCGACTGTTCGTATTTCTGTCGAAGGCAAGGTGCTAGAAAAAGGGACTAAAAAACCATTAGTGGGATTCAATGTTTTTGTGTGATTTCCTGACAAAAATGTCCCATTAATTTCCCAGCGATAATGTCCCCTTAGTCGGAAAGCCGTCGCTAATAGTTAACTACTTTTGGATAATAAATGTTTTTTCTTTTGGCCTGGTGGAT
>Ga0172367_10002178_pt1 | contig 27192 bp, 29 predicted proteins | sample Lak10m_FD_114542 | JGI IMG/M metagenome (GOLD analysis project Ga0172367, IMG submission 114542) | Freshwater microbial communities from Kabuno Bay, South-Kivu, Congo - kab_022012_10m | ecosystem: Environmental > Aquatic > Freshwater > Lake | place: Democratic Republic of the Congo: South-Kivu...
CCAGGAGTATTAACTTTATTCAGAGTTAATGTAAGTGGTCAGAGTGTGATGAGAATGGATCTCTCGGAATACAATTGAAGAGAGGGTGGAAGGGGGACAAAAAGGGAGTATTTTTGTCTTTTTATATAATTAAATAAATGCCAAGCGACATATACTATTACTATGATGCAAATAGTAATTATGTTAAAACTGATACTTATGAAGGTACATATCAAGATAGAGCTAATTACTATATCATTAAAGAATCAGTAATCATTAATCAGCCAACAACTTTTAATTTTAATATTAATTATTATATTGTAAATAGTTATAATAATTTTACAAGATTAGATATTTCTCATTCAGTAACAGCTAGTAGTGTAAATATTACATATAGAGAAGTAAAATCATTTATTAGTGGAGAATTATATCAAACTACTGGTACATTTCTCGGTTATACTCTTGGTTATATATATACTTATAATAATACATCAATAACTTTAAGAAATTATACTTCAACAGGATATAACATTACATGGAACGTTAATCAATATTTATCAGGCACATCTTATAATCCTGGCTCAATTGTTAATATAAATTCTTCAGTTGATTATTATCTAAAAACCACAACAGCAAAAACATTTACAGTAAATTATTATGATGGAGCAACTCTATTAAGTAGTTTAACATCATCAGTTACTTATAATCAATCATATACTTTTAAAATAGGTCCTGTAAAAACAAATTATATATTTGAGGGTTGGTATTTAGATTCAAGTTTAACAGGTAATAGATATACATCATCACAAGAAATTAATAATTGGACTATAACATATACAGATGCAACATTTTATGCTAAATATATTGTATATTATACTATTGTTCCTTCAAATGGTAGAATTAGTTTAAAACAAATTATAAGCCAAGTATTTAATGGACCAAATTCAAATGTTAAATTTAGTAATTTTTATAGAGGAAGAAGTTATGTTGCGACAAGTACTTTAACAATTAATATACCTACAATAAATAATAAAATTAGTTTTTCAATGTTTAGAAATTCATCAATACCTGTACTTAAATTTTATGAATCATCTAATGTAGATTTAGAAAGCATAGATGGAAATAGGTTTTATTTACAAGATGGAAATTTTATTTTTACTATACCAAGTGATTATAATTATACTTATAGTGCAATAATTAAAATGACTGGATTTAATTATTTTGTTAGTGCTACTAATTTTTCAGTAGATATTGAAAGTTATAAACAAATCTATAGTAACTATCAACTAATATCTACTACTATTAAAACTGGTAATTATAGTCTTGATACTATTGATAATTTTGATGTATATCTAAATATTGATATTACAAATATTCAATTATATAAGAATGGTAAAATTAGTTTAAAAAATTGGCATATCACTGATGGATATGGACTTTCAATGTTTACAGTTCATACTTTTAAGCTTATATTATCTTATTATAGTTAATAATAGTAAAATTAATTATTTAATTTTACTTAACCAATATTCTAATTAATCCTTTAATGTTTCGTTAATATTATTATTTCATTTAAATATTTTTAATTTATTTTTGTTTTATAAAAATCATCAATTGTTAATTTTGAGTTTTCAAATTCTAATTTATACATTAATGATTTATTATATTCAGTAGGATATTTTATATAATAACCAAAATCTTTTATAAAATATCCATATTGCCATCGTGTAGTTCCATTAATATTTCTAACTGTATACATAATATATGGTATTTCTTTTACTAAATGTAAAATATTATGTTGTTGTAAATGTAATTTTATTAGTTGTTCTAAGTTCCATTTATTATGATGTTTCATAATATCATAATATTGATTTGATTTTAAAATTAAACAATTTAAAATGTCTAAATATTGAATAATAGAATTTTTTGATAATATTACATGTCTATCAGTATAACCACCATAATGTTCTTCATCAGGAATATAAATATTTTCATTATTAAATAAAAACATTTTAGGATGAGGTAATTGATATAAATAATCACTTCTTGTTATAACAAATTTATCATATTTATCAATAATATCATTTTTAATCATATTATGTAATAAAAACCAACGATAAAAAATTAAAATACCAGCAGAACCTGGATGTTGATCATTATCATCTAAAATACCACCTAAAAATTGATTTTTAATTTTTAAAAAATGACGCCAATGTAATCTTTTTTTATCAGTTCCATCATCATAAATAGATTTATCTTTTGTAATAATATCATATGCAAAATCAAATGCATCAGCATAATCAATTGGTTCATCATAAGTAAATTTATATTTAGCTAGTTTATAAAAAGGGTTATCATAATTAAAATCATTTTTAATACCAATACATAAACATAAATCAGCATCCAATTCATTAATTAAATGTTTTTTAAAATTATCAAATGTAAGTTCATAAGCTCTTGGTTCTCCTAAAATGATAACTAATGTTTTGTTCATAATATAAATAATGATTTAAAGTTTTTATTTAACTTATATTATAAGTAAATTATGAGTTTCCAAGAATTATCAAATATAATTTATAATATAACAAATGATAAAAATGGAGTAGAAATAGGTGGTTTTAGTAGTAATATTAATATATATAATTTTGTTAAAAATATTGATAATGTAGTTTATAAAAAAGATACTATATTGACAAAACAAGATGATGAATATATATTTAATATAAATAAAAAAAGTGGTAAAGTAATTATAAATGATTCAGTAGATATAAATAAAGTTAATGATAATGAATATGATTTTTGTTTTTCTTCACATTGTTTAGAACATATTGCTAATCCAATTAAAGCATTAAAAGAATGGAAAAGAATTATAAAATCAAATGGACATATAATAATAATAGTTCCAGAAAAATCAACTTGTTTTGATCATAAAAGAAATTATACAGAATTTAAAACATTATTAAAACAATATGAAAATAATGTAAATGAAGATGATTTATCTACATTGCCAGAAATATTAAAAAATCATGATTTATCATTAGATAAACTTGCAGGAACTTTTGAACAATTTACTAAAAGAAGTTTAGATAATTATGATAATAGATGTTTACATCATTATGTTTATAGTGTTGAATTATTAAATGAAATATGTAATTATTTAAAATGCGAATATATTTATACATTTAATGATGGATATAATTTATTTTACATAATGAAAAAAAACAATGAAACAAAAGAAACAAATGAAACAAATGAAACAAATGAAACAAATGAAACAAAAGAAACAAATGAAACAAAAGAAACAAAAGAAACAAAAGAAACAAAAGAAACAAAAGAAACAAAAGAAACAAATGAAACAAATGAAACAAAAGAAACAAATGAAACAAAAGAAACAAATGAAACAAATGAAACAAAAGAAACAAATGAAACAAAAGAAACAAAATTATTAGTTTTATATTGTTTTCATATATTTAATGATTATGTAAAATATTTTTTTGAAAATAGTTTATTTTATGATGAAAATGTAGATTTTTTAATTATAGGAAGTCTAAAACCATTTGATTATAATTTTAATTTAAAAAATGTTAAAATGATATTTAGAGAAAATAAAGGTTATGATTTTGGTGCATGGAGTGATGGATTATTAATAAATAATTTATATTTAAATTATGATAATTTTATATTTGTTAATTCGAGTGTTATTGGTCCTTTTTTACCAAGTTATTATAAAGGTAAATGGACTGATATTTTTATAAATGGTTTAACAGATGATATAAAATTATTTGGTTGTGTTATTAATACAGCAGGTTTTTTAGAAGGAGTAAATAAACCATTAATTAATTCTCATATTCAATCATATTTATTTTCAATGAATATTGAAACATTGAAATATTTAATAATAGAAAAAATATTTAGTATGGATAATTATGAATTAACTAAAGAAAGTGTTATAAAAAATAAGGAAATAAAATTATCAAGAAAAATAATTGATAATAATTGGAATATTGGTTGTTTATTTAAATATTTTAAAGATGTTGATTTTAGATTTATTAATAAAAAACCTCAAGATTATCAAACTAATATTTTTAGTATAGGTTTTACATATTATCATAGTTTAGTTAGTAAAAATGAATTAGTATTTATTAAACCAATTTATTATGGTAAAAGAAATTTAAATGAAATATTATAATTATTTATTTTTCTTCATCATCACTGCTAATAGCAACTTTAACTAATTCTTCATTTTTAAGTTTTCTATAAAATTTTTTCATTTTCAAACTTATTTTTTTATTTGTTTTTTGTTTTTCATCAAAATTAAAAGGCATTTTTTAGATTAAATATGAATTTTTATTATTAAAAATCATTTTTTGTTATTTAAGAATAATTTTTTAATTTAATATTAGCTTTAATGAAAGAAATTGGATTTATAATATTAAGACATGTAAATAATGAAATAACAAATCAATATTGGATACATTGTTATAATTGTATTAGAAATTTTTATCCTGAAAATAAAATATTAATTATAGATGATAACAGTAATTTGAAATTTATAACTAAAATTGAATTATATAAAACTACAATTATACATAGTGCTTATCCTCAAAGAGGAGAAATACTACCATATTATTATTATTTGCAAAATAAATTATTTGATATTGCTGTTATACTTCATGATTCTGTATTTATAAATAAAAAAATAAATTTTCATGTAGAAACATATAAAATGATATGGCATATGAATTCACATGTATTTGATCAAATAGGAGATGAAACAAAATTAATAAAAATATTCAATGATAAAGATTTATTAGATTTTTATGAAAACAAAAATTTATGGAAAGGTTGTTTTGGTTCTATGTGTATAATTACATATGATTTTTTAACTTATATAAATAATAAATATGATTTAAGTAAATTATTACCACATATATTAAATAAATTTAATCGTTGTTCTTTTGAAAGAGTATTAGCGTGTTTATTACAAATTAATGAACAAAATAATTCTTTTTTTGGTAATATAAATCATTATTGTAGATGGGGTATTACTTATAACGAAAAAGAACATTATAATCATTTACCATTATTAAAAGTTTGGACAGGTAGATAAATTTTAATGACTAAAATGACAAAAACTTTTACATTTTTGTCATTTTGATGTTAAAATTCACAGAGACTTATTTAAGACGATGATAAAACTATATGTATCTTCGTCGTCATTTAAGTCTATGATGATTTTAACCATCTTCAGATATGATTTAACCATTGCTCTACTTTTGCATGTTTTGAGTTTGATGAGATTCGGAACAACCAACTCATAAAGTCCGCATTTGTAAAACCTGATTTTATCCTTCTTGAAGAAGCTGATATACTCGTTGATGAGATTAAACTTGTCCAAAATCATGTTTGTTTTTGACCTTTTGGGTAAAATTTTGCTACTTTTACAAAATCATTTTTATAAAATTTTCTTAAAAATTAATACATTTTACAGAAAAAATATAAAAATGAATTTTTAAAATAATTAGAAATTTGTGCTAATATTTTATCTGATTATAGAACATAACTTAATTATATAGATCTATGGAAAAATTATGATGAATATATTGGTTGAGTATTTATAATGAAAGATATAGATGGATTTTTATCAGCATATGAAAAAAATATAAAAAGGTTAGGAGAAAGAGATACTAAATTATTTATTCAAAAAAATTAAATGACAAAAAATTAATTTTGCCATTTTTTCCCCTTCAATTCACATATCTGCCCACGCCTGGCTTTCTCCTGCTTTGATTGCTGCTATGTCCTTCTTAATTTTCTCTGCAGCCTTCTTAGCTTGGATATGCGACTTGAATGCCTTGATTAGCTTTTTGCGACCTTCCTGAGCTATGCCAGAGTGATTGTAGGGACAATCAACCTCATAGCAGAGCAAATGATGGCGACAATTAGCCGTCTTTGGCTTTACCTCTTCCTTGTGTTCTAACATCTCGCCTGTAAGTTCGTCATATAACTTCTTCACTACACACCTATCTTCGTATGTAAAATCCTTAGTTGGAGTGAGTGAGTACTTGTTAAGATGACGAGCCTTGCAAGAAGAGTTGATGCAAATAACATTAAAGCGACAGTAAGTAGACATTCTCGTGTTTGTTTTTGACCTTTTGGGTAAAAGTTAAAGTAAACTTTGCTTATCATTTTTTTTACGATTTGTATAAAATTAATACAAATTTAAATCATTAAAAATTCAAGTAAATTAATTTTAATATCAGTTTCTTCAGGACATATTAAATTATCTTTTTTTTTATAAAAAGGAACATCATTTAAAGATTTTTTTAAATATAAATAAGAATTAATAGGTATAATAATTTCAAAATCTTTCTCAGATAATGTAATACCTTCAAGAAAAATTAATCTATTACCTTTATTAATATCAATTTTAAGAATAGTTTTATTTGAAGGGGAAGAATAATTTATAGCAGTTTCAGCAAAAATAGAAGTAGAAGTAAATTGATTAGTTTTATAATATTTATTTTTTAAATTAGGTGTAATATAATTTTTAGATATTCCTCTATATAAAGTTAGTTTATCATTAGTTTTTGGAGCTATTTTAAAAATATTTTTTAATTCTTTAAAATACATATCAAAAATATAATTATAAATTTTAGAATCAAACAATAAATTATTTTTTTTAATAAATTTTATAAAACTATCTTTATCATTAACATCAACAATAATATCATTATAATAAATATTATTTTGAAAATAATCTTTAAATTGATCATAAAAATAATATATCTCAGTAGTATTATCAAATAAATTATCACTATAATCTTTAATTAAATCAGTATTAAATTGTTTATTTAAATAAGCATTTAAATAAATATCACCATGATAAGTATAATATTTTAAATTATAAATATCTCTAATAGATAATGAATTTAAAAATTGGAATTGTTCAATAAAAAAAATATTTATATAATCTGGATTAACAACATAATTACATTTATTAATAAATTTTTTGTTATAATCATTCCATAAAATATTATATGTATATGAAACTTCTTTGTATATAATTGATTGATTAAAAAAAGAATCAATAATTGAATCATTATCTAAAACATTTTTCATATATTTAAAAATTATTTTTTTATTTTGCGTTTTTAATTTATTTTTTAATTCAATAATTTTTTTATTATAAAAACATAATAATTTATGTTCATCATTTAAATATAAATCTTTTTCTTTAATACTATCACGAATTGTAGATAATTTATTTTTTAATTTTATTTCAAAAGATTTAGTAATAGGTTCTAAAAAATAAATTTCTCTTTTACTCATATTATACTTATTTATTATAATTTATTAAATTTTGGAAATATCTTAAATAATCTCATTTTTATATCTTCTAATTAAAAAACTATTATTTAATATAAATATTTTTAATGAAAACATAAATTATTTTATTATATAATAATATATAATGCATGAAGAAGCTAGAGAATTTACATTGTTTGTAAAAAAAATACTAAGTCATTATTTTATTGAAAAGAAAATATTAGATGTAGGTTCAGGAGATATAAATGGAAATAACAGATTTTTATTTGAAAATTGTGAATATAATGGAAATGATGTAGTAAATGCAAATAATGTAACAATAGTATCAAAAACAAAGGATTTACCATTTGAAAATAATACATTTGATACAATAATATCAACAGAATGTTTTGAACATGATCCAGAATATAAAGAATCAATATTAAAAATTTATGAAATGTTAAAGCCAGATGGGTTATTTTTTTTTACTTGTGCATCAACAGATAGAGGAGAACATGGTACACGAAGATGTCATCCAGAATGTTCTTATGGAACAAAGGAAAATATAGAAGATATGTCAGATTATTATAAAAATTTAACAGAATTGGATTTAAATGAAGTAATATCATTAAATGATTTATTTAGTGTATGGGATACATATTATAATAATATCTCAAAAGATTTATATTTTGTAGGAATAAAAAAAGGTAATTTAAATTATAATAGTTTAGAAAAATATCAAAATAATGGTGTATTAACTACATCAAGTAATATAATTTGTATTTAAATTTCTTTAAATAAATTTTGGAAATATTCATTATATTCCCAGTATCCTGAATAATCATGTTTTTCTAAAGGATATATATCATATTTCATTACCCATTTTCTTTTTTTAGTATTTAAATCTTCAATTAAACAACTATTATTAATTATAGTTATAATATTAACTTTTGCATATTGTTTAATATCATTTTCATAAAAATTATATTTTAATATAAATGTTGAATCAACTACTGATGGCATTATTTTTTATATATAATTATTTTTAAATACAAATATCATTTTTTATTTTATTATTATTGTAATAAAACTAATTTGTATTAATTTTTAAGAAAATTTTATAAAAATGACTTTCAAACTTGACAAAAACTTTTACCTAAAGGTCAAAAACAAGCAATGGCGAATTTAAAACGGTCTCAGTCTGTCAACAGTGATATCAGCACTACCAGCTCAAAAAAGCGTGAACTTACTGCATGGAATCTTTATTTTCAAAAGCATATGATTTTATTATGTGCTATTGAGAGAAAAAAAACCTGTGGTAGGAGGCTGCCTAGCGAAATGATGGTTGTTATTGCAAATATGTGGCAAGCTGAAAAGCTTAACGCATATGAACCCACATTTCGGCTGGATGCCAATCGTAATATAGTTGCGTTTGAGTAACACACATAGCAACAACTATTACAAAAAAAGACAAAAATTTTTTGTCTTTTGTTGTTTTAAAATTTAAAACAATTTATGGTCATTCTCTACTTCACGCCAGATTTTATAAAACTCTATTTTTACTTTTTTGTATTTAAAGACTGATGCATAAGATGCACCGCCTTCATATAATTTTATATCATTTGGATATTTTTCACATAAATCAATTAGAAAATATAGCCTATTTAAACCGCTATTCCAATCATTAAAATTTTGAAATTTTTTTTCAAAATAATCTTCAATCATTTTTTTTAAATTTGTAGAAAAAATATTTTTAATAACATCTTTACTATTAACATTATTTAAATTAATGGTTATATTTATAACACCTTCAGAAAACATTGTATGTATGTGTCTCTACTGTAATTTTATTTTTTGATTTTTTATTATCATATTTTTTTATAATTTGTATTAATTTTATACAAATCATTTAAAAAATGATAAGCAAAGTTTACTTTAACTTTTACCCAAAAGGTCAAAAACAAACACGAGAATGTCTACTTACTGTCGCTTTAATGTTATCTGCATCAACTCTTCTTGCAAGGCTCGTCATCTTAACAAGTACTCACTCACTCCAACTAAGGATTTTACACCCGAAGATAGGTCTGTAGTGAAGAAGTTATATGACGAACTTACAGGCGAGATGTTAGAACACAAGGAAGAGGTAAAGCCAAAGACGGCTAATTGTCGCCATCATTTGCTGTGCTATGAGGTTGATTGTCCCTACAATCACTCTGGCATAGCTCAGGAAGGTCGCAAGAAGCTAATCAAGGCATTCAAGTCGCATATCCAAGCTAAGAAGGCTGCAGAGAAAATTAAGAAGGACATAGCAGCAATGAAGGCAGGAGAAAGCCAGGCATGGGCAGATATGTGAATTGAAGGGGAAAAAAATGGCAAAATTAATTTTTTGTCATTTTAAATAGATAACAAAAACAATTTAAAATTAATTTTAGATATTTAAATAGATGACAAAAATTAATTTTTTATATAAATATATGTTTTCTACTATGTTTTTAAATAGTGCCATTAAAACTATAGATATTTATGATGCTAAAATTTTAAGAAATGATAATACTAAAACATATTTGCTTTTTTCAGAAAAATTTTTTATTATTTCTTATCATTTTTGCGTTGGTTCTTATCTTTTACCATTTAAATTATTAGATAAAATTAATTTATTTGAAATTAAAAAAAGAAATCATTCATATGAACAATATTATGGAAAAAACAGAGATAGAAATACTTTTGATGAATATTTATTTTCTTAAATCTTTTTTATATCATATGAAATATCATTTTCTATTAAGTTTTTTATATTCATCTATTATGTCATATGTTTCCTCCCAAGAAGCTATTATATTATAACTTATTTCACAATATTTAACTTCAAATTTTGAATAACTTAATAAATAATTATCTTTTATTATTTTATCTCTAAATGCTATTACATTACATTCTTCTTTTCCATAATGTTCTAATATATATGATTTTATTTCATGTTCTATTGTAAATTTTAATATATTATAATTTGCTGAGTTTATTTCATTTCTCTCAATTTCATCATATTTTCGTTTCTTATCATCCATTTTGATATATAATTATCATTAATCATAATTCATTTTTTTAAATCCTAATTTGTATTAATTTTATACTTTTCTATATAAAAATGAAACTTTATTTTTAATAACTTTTTACCCAAAAGGTCAAACACTGCAATGCAATATAACTCTGATGATGTGAACAACGATATTCGCGAGATTGTCCAAGCTATTTCTAAGCTCTTTGATGCTACTGATGACAGTATTCATAGAGATTATGCTGGATTTTTCAAGAACAACATTATGATTTGGGATATTTCTTTGGATACTCGTCATCCAGACTATGGAAAAGAACTCAACCGATTGATTTGTCAGTCGTTTGAAGACTGTTCTGTTATTTCGGATGATGACGATGGTACTGTTTTCTCAATCTCTGGTTGTGAGGTTAAGATGGAACAGATGGGTGATTATTATAGCCGAGATGTAGATTTCACATTCACTCTCTTGACTTATGATAATGACACAGAGCCATCCCAAAGTGATAACGAAGAGTCGTGAGAATGTTTTTGAAAGAAAAAAGGCAAAAATGTAAAAGTTTTTGTCTTTTCTATAATAGCAATTTAATATACGTATCCTCTTATGACTTATGTTAAAAACAATAGATTATTCTTGATTTTTGTCTCTATAGTTTAACTGTCGCTTAATAACTATATCATTTGAATTTTTAAAATGTTGAATTTGCTAAAAATTATATTTAGATTTTTTTAACAAAAAATGTTAAAAATTGTTAAAAAAATTGATTTAAATTTATAATTATATTAATATAATTATAAAGTATGTCAAAATATTCTTGTGAAAGATGTGGAAAAGAATTTTCTCAAAAATCTCATTATGATTCTCATAATAGGAGAAAAAAACCTTGTGAAAATTATTTAAATAAAATTCAAACTATGGTGGATAAAAAAGTAAAAGAGACTATTAATGATTTAAATTTTTCAAAATTAAAAAAATTAATTGTTAAAAATGAAGAAACAATTAATGAAATGAACACAATCGAAGACCTTTATAAGTTTCTTCAATTATATGAAGAAGATAATATTTTAACATGGTTAAAAGAATCGTGGGTTGGTAAAGATAAACAAGAATCCCTATTAAGGTTATTCGCTGGACTTGGATTAATAGACAAAATAAAGTCATATTATATTTGTAAAGGTAATTACAATGAAAAAACCATAACAAAACATACTACAATAAAAGATGTATTTTACAATGAAGAAGATAATCTTATTAATCTAAAAGATAAAGGTGATTCATCAGATCTAACTGGTATTTGTAAAAATAATGAAAAACATTTATTAGTTTGTACATCAAAAAATTTAAATAAAACACAAGTAGGAAAACTTGATATTGATAAAATATTAACAAATTTTAAACAGTATGAAGATCAAGAATATACTATGTCGTTATGTATATGTATTAGAGATATAAATGATTTTGAAACTATGAAAAAAAATGTAGAAAAAACAAATCATCAATTAAAATCATTGTTAGAAAAAGAAGATACTATTATTATTGACTGGAATGACTTAAACCAAGCATACCATCAATTTAAAATATTTTATAAAGAAACACCTATTGATGATATTATTAATTCAAATAAAACTACATTATGTTTAAAAATGCATCAACATCTTGGTGTTTTGAAAACAATTAGAATGAAGAATAGTGAAAAGAAAAAAATTCTATGGGGTCATATTCAAAGAAGTGGTAAAAGTTATATTATTGGAGGTTGTATAATAGAGGATAGTAAAGATAAAGTTGAATGTAATTATTTAGTAATTACAACAGCACCAAATGAAACAATAGATCAACAAAGAAAAGTATTTAATTGTATTCAATTATCAGATTTTAATATTATAGTATTAAATGGTAAAAATAAAAAACCAAATTTAACCAAAAAAAATATCATTATTTGTTCTAAACAATTTTTACAAACAAAAATTGATAAAGGACACGATAAAAAGAATGAGGAAAAAACAGAAAGTATTGCTTGGTTAAAGAAAATGTCTTTTGATATGAGATTCATTGATGAAAGTCATAATGGAGGAACAACAGAATTAGCAAAGAAAACATTAGAATTTTATGGAAAAGAAGCATTTACAGTTCAAATTACAGCAACATATTCTAAACCGATAAATGATTATAATATTCCAAAAGATTGTTGGATTTTATGGGATCTAGAAGATATAAAACTTTGTAAAAATATTATAAATAAAAGTAGTATAATTAGATTAGTAGAAAAACATGGTGATTGTATTCAAAACATCATTTCAAAATATTCCCATGATAGTATAATTAGTGAATATTCAAAATATCCAGAATTGTGTTTATTAACAGATAAATTATCAAAAAAGACTATTGAAAAAATAATTAATAGAAACAAAATAGAAGGACACGAATATGATGGATATTCAATGGAAGGGTGTTTCTTGCTTAATGAACAAAAATATGTTAATAATAAAAAAACAAAAAAAGATGATGAAGATGATGATTTTCAATCCCCTGATAAAGTATTAGACATATTTTATAGAATATTCGGCAAAATAAAAAAAGATGAATTTGGTAATATATATGATGAAAAATATCCTAGAAAAAATATTTTCATCGAAAGAATAAAAAATATTTGTAATAATCCAGAAAATAAATCAAGATTTATTGGAGAAGGAGATTTTAGTAATGAACCTATGATTATTATGGCATTCTTACCTAATAATAATATTGATAAAATTTCAAAAGCAACAATAAAACTTTTGGAAAAAAATAATGTTATTCCAGACTATGAAATAATTAGTATTAATAGTAATATAACAGATAATCCTAAACAATCTATTGAAGAAGCACGTATCAAAGCAAGAAATAGTGGAAAGAAAGGAGTCTTAGTATTAAGTGGAAAACAATGTAGTCTTGGAGTATCAATTGATAATTGTGATATTGTATTATTACTAAATAATAGCATGGGTTTTGATATGATTTATCAGATGATGTTTCGTTGCATGACAGAAGGGAAAAATAAAAAATGTGGTTTTGTTGTAGATTTAAATATTCATAGAGTAGTTGAAACTTCTGTAATTAATTATGCTTCATTAATAAAACCAGATATTCATCCAAGAGATGCTATAAAATTCATTCTAGAAGAAAGACTTATCAATTTAAATGGTGATCATTGGATACCTTCTTTCGGAAATGATGTTTCTAAAATTACAGCTTTATGTGAAAATGTATATGAAATATATTCATCTAATACTGAAAATGCACTTAATCAACTCCTAGATCGTCTTCGTTTTAAAGAAATATTACTTACAAAAGAAGAACAAAAAATATTTAATGCTATATTTAGTAATACAACACCTACAAAAAAACAAAAAGAATTAATAGATAAGATTTTGGAGGAAGATGATGAAGAAGACAAAATTAAAAAGGGTATTGAAAAAACAAAAGTTGATAATGAAGATATAGATACATCATCAGAAACAAGTAATAAAGAAGAAAAAGAAGAAAAACAAATAAACTATATGGATATTCTAAAACATATAATTCCTCTTATATGTTTATTAACAATTCATGATAAAGAAACATCATTTGTAGAAATGTTTGAATTAATTAAAAAGAATGAATTTGTGTATAATATCCTAATTGATCAAACTAAAAGTTGGTGGGGTAAATCAATTGATTCAAAAATAATAAAAAAGTTTATAAATATGTATATTAAGTATATGAAAGATGATAAAGAAACTAATCAGATTATTAGAACTGTGAAGGAACTATTTATGAAAAATATTAAAAATAATAGAGAATTATCTAATTTGATTGACAAGTATTTAATACCACAAGAACTTGAAAAGAAAACTAATGCTGAAGTTTCTACACCATTTAAGTTAAGACAAGAAATGATGGATAAAATACCTGTTGAATTCTGGATGTCTATAAAGAAAGTATTTGAACCTTGTTCTGGAAAATGTGGATTTATTCTAGATATAATTGATAAATTTATGAATGGTCTTGAAGAAATTATTCCTGATGAAAAAGAAAGATATAAAACAATTGTAGAAAAGTGCTTGTATTTTAGTGATATTAATTCTACCAATATATTTGTCTGTAAATTATTGATAGACCCTTATAATGAGTATAAATTGAATTATAATGAAGGAAATACATTAGAATTAAATATTAAAGAAAAATGGGATATTGATGGGTTTGATGCTGTTATTGGTAATCCTCCATATCAAAATACCACTAATAATAAAGGTTCTGGTAATACATTATGGAATTTATTTGTTGAGAAATCTTTAAATGTATGGTTAATTGAAAAAGGACTATTATTATATGTTCATCCACGAGGATGGCGACAAATAAATAGCAAGGTAGGTAATATTATGAAAGAAAAACAAATAATATATCTAAATATGAATTCTGTTAATAAAGGATTAGAAATATTTAAATGTGCTACTGATTATGATTATTATTTAATTGAAAATATCAGTGTTTATAAAGAAACAACCATTGTAGATTATAAGAATAAAAAAATTCAATATATGATTAATAAAGAATTAAAATTTATACCAAATCATAGTTTAAATGAAGTATTTGATTTAATTGATATTGTAGAAGATAATGGATTTATTAATGATCAATCATCATATGAACCAAGAAAAAAATGGATGTCTATAAATCAATCTAGCGAATATAAATTTCCTTGTGTATATAGTATTAATTCTAAAAATATAATATCAAAAAAATGGTCTTCTCGTAATGATAATGGACATTTTAATATAACAAAGTTTATATTCTCAAATGGTAATGGTTATTATAAAGATATTAATGGCGAATACGGTCTTACGCAATGGGCTTATGCTATTAAATGTCAAAAAGAAGATATGGATAATATTGAAAAATCATTTAATAGTAATAAATTTATTAATATTATAGATGCTATAAATTTAACATCAAATAAATATAATTATAATGTAATTAAATTATTCAAAAAAGACTTTTGGAAAGAATTTATCTAAATTGTAATAATGAAAAAATTAAGCGATTATGTATATAAGATATATTTTTCACTTTTTTTTAATTTAAACAAAAGAAATTTATATTTATAAAAAATAATAATGAATTTTGAGTTAATAAATATAGGTTCTTGTTTTTATAAAAATGCAAATGATATTATAACTATATCTGAATATAAAAATATTAAATCAGAAACAATATTAACAATAGAATATGAAACGCTTTATTCATGGAATATAGAATGGTTTAATAAAACACAAGATTGTCAAGATTTACATAAAATTATTTTATGGTTAAATAAAAATGGTTCAAATATTAAACAAAAAGATAATGAATTATGTTTATTGGGTATTGATTTATATGAAATAGACAAACATAGATTAATAACTACAAATACATATAATAACACTCCATTTAATAAAAATTATATATTTGATTATGATATATTTGATTATGCAAAAGTATTATCAATAAAAGAACATTTAAATAATAAATATCATATAAATATATTTGATGAAATATTATAATTAAAATGGAAAAATGTATTATAATTCATATTTTAAATGACGAAAATTATGTTAAAGTATTATATTTATTCTTAGAAAGCTTATATATATCAAATGATATGAGAAATATAGATATTTTAATTTATACATCTTGCATAAATATTAAAAATATGATAAAAAATCATTATTTATTTTCTGATAATATTTATTTTGAAAAAACTAAAAATTATAAAAATTTTTTTTATATAAATGTTGATACAATAATTAAGGGCAATATAGATATTATTTTTGATTTAGAAAACTCAGATAAAAATGATTTATTAATAACAGATAAACAATTTAATATATATAATAATTTTTTAATTTATGATTTTTCATTATATCACAATATATATCAAAAACTTACTTTAATGAATAATTTTTTAACAAATTATAAAAATTATTTAATAAATAATTATCTTATTTTAACAAAAAAATATATTAAAATTGAACATAAATATTCAATAACATATACAGATATAACATTATATAAGGCTAAAAATATTTCAGGATTAGTTTTAAATTCAAAAATAAGAAAAATAATGGAAATAGGTTTTTTTAATAATTCTTTATTTTATACTTTTCTAATGTTATTCTCAAATCCTAATGTATATATTGACTATTATTTATTAAATCAAAATGAATTAGATAATATTAAAAATTCAAAAAATTATTATAAAATTAAACAATTATTTAATAATAGAATTAATTTTTTAATTTATGACAATGACAATGATAATGATAATGATAATGATAATGAAAATGAAAATGATAATAATAACCATGATTTAATACATATTAATGGACTAATATTAAATTTTGAAAACATAATTAAAAATATTAATTTTAAACAAAATACTATAATTATAGTAGATAATATAAATGAAAATAATTATAATAAAGAAATATGGGAATCATATGTTATTAAAAATAATTTAAAAAATTTGGAAATAAATAAATATATTTATCATGATATAAAAATGACAAAAAATGCCATTTTTTAAATAAGTGTAGTAATCTAATAATTCATATTAAAAAGTCTATCCATAATATACTCACCTTCGCGAATTTTAATAAGAATTGATGCAATGTTGTATTTTGATTCGTACATAGAAATCATATTATAAATCCCTGGTTTATTCATATCTTCATCATCATAGCGAAAATACGGTTTATTAACCATAATTTTTTATTAAAATTTTTAAGTTAAAAACATAAATCATATTTTTTATTTTTTATATTTATATTAGTTCAAATATAAAAAAGTATTGAAAATAAAGATAATATATTGAAAAAATGATTATTTCTTATAATAAAAATTTAACAATAAAGTAAAAATGATTACACTAACTGCTTTTACTATGTGTTATAATGGTATTTATTGTGATATGAACAATTCAATTTTATTTACAAATTTTGATAATAATTACGTTCAAATAACATTTAAAATTAATAAAAATGAGTATAAACCAAATCTTAAAAGAACTATGGTTATAACTGTTGAAGAACTTTATAATAATAAGGAATTATTACAACTTTATTTGTTATCAACATTATTAACTGAAAATCCAAAAATTATTTTTAAACTTACAAAAAAAAAATCTCGTGAATTTAGAGTTTATAATAGTAATGAATTTAACTATATTTTATCAGGTTTTAGAGTTATATGTAAAGATAATTTAAAACATCTTCATGATAGATTTAAAGAATTACCTGCAATTGAAAATAGAGTTGTTTCTAATGAATTATCTTTTATATATATGTGGAATAAAGACTTGAATTTATGGGATATAAATAAGATTGTTGAATCAAGTCAAGATACAAAAACCGAATGTAAAAAATTTTATAAACATATTATGAAAAAAAAGACATCAAAATTCTTATTAGATGTTCTTAATGAGATTGTTAGTGATAATATTGAGTATATTGAAAAAGAAATTGAAATTTTAGAGGAGGCAATTAAAGAAGATATAAATGAATATAATAAAAGTCTTCTTTCTTACTTATTTTTAACTAAGACAATTTCAATTAATGAAGATATTTCTAAAATGATTATTTCTTATTAGATAAATGTTGTTTAAAAAAACCATTTTTGGTTTTTTATTATTTTTAATTAATAGAGCATTATTTTTTATAATGAGTGATATATGTGAAAAATTATCTGTTATACCACAATTTACAGGTACTTGTTGGTTTAATGCTATATTAATGTCATTATTATATAGTTCTTTATCACATAAAAAATTATTACAATTAAGTAAAACTTGGGATACACAAAATAATTTTTTAATGATAATAAAAACTATTTTAAATAAAGTATATACAGACCCAGAAAAAATTAAAGATTATTATTTAAAAATAAATCCTGAAAATATTTTAGCTGAATTAATTAAACAAAAACAAAAAGATAATAAAGAAGATAAAGTTCTTGAATATTTTACAAAAGATAATGAAATAAAAGGTGATATGGGTTTTTACCCACATTATATTGTTGATATATTAAAATTTATGGGAGTATCATATTTAAATATTATTTATACTACTGATAATGAAGATGAAGACAATTATAATGAAAGTAGTAGTAGTAGTAATGAAAAAGGAGGTGGTATAAAAGATATATATATGGGAAATTGTTATAAATTTTTATATGATTTTACAGATATTAAGAAAAAGGTATTACAAAAAACAAATAAAATTAAAATAAGAACAGCAAATATAAAAAAAGAAGCTGAAGAAATAAAATTAAAAACAGAACAATATCCTGATTATTTAGTTTTATTTCATGAATCTTTATATTCTCCTAAATTAATAAAATCATTAGCAAAAAATATTAAAAAAGAAAATAAAGATTTATATGATACTCTAAGATTAAATATAGATAAACCAGAAGGTATTAAAAATTATAATGATACAATTGAATTTAATGGATATACATATAAATTAGATAGTTGTTTAATTAATAATTTAAAAACTAAAGATCAACCTCAAAATCAACATGCAATAACAGGTATAACATGTAAAAAAAATAAATATGTTTATAATGGATGGGTTTTTAATACATTAGACCCAGCAAAAGTGAAAAATGAAAAAACAATACATTTTATAAATACAAAAAAAACATATCCTTGTTCATTATTAAAACATAATTGGGATTTAAAAATAAGTGAGCAATTTTGTTTTAATAGAAAAAAATGTGAATTACAAAAAGAAGGTTTTACAAATAGCGATTTATGTTTTGATTTTACAAAAGGTTATAGAATACTTATATATGTAAAATATAAAAAAATAAATAGTTCTCAATTATCATTATCATTATCATCATCATTATCATCATCATCGCCAAAAGAAAAAGATGTTGATTATTATACTGTAGAAGATAAAATATTAAAGAAAAATATTTCTACGTTATTTGATGTAAAAGATATGCCATTAGATGATATTAAAAATAAATTGGAATATAATTTTGGTTATTATAGATTAAATCAACCAAGAGATAAATTAGAAAAAATTTTAACGAAAAAAACTTTAAAATTTTTTAATTTAGAACAATCAGCATCATTAGAAGAAGATGAAGTTAAATTACCACATATATATTATTCTAGTGATTTAAATTGGTTTAATTCAATATTAACAAGTTGTTTATATTCAGATAATTTAAGTAATTTGTTATATAGAAAAAAAAATAGCAAAGATAATTTTATATTAATGATAAAATATATAATATAAGGACAAAAAAATAAAAATTATAAAGATTTAGATTTATTTTATGAAAAATATAAATTAGATTTATTATTATTTGAATATTGTTATATTTATGATAAAGATTTATTTAATTTATTAAAAACAGAGATATATCAAGATATAGACAATTTTAAAAAAAATTTAAATTTAATTTATATATATAAATTTTTAAAATCACTTGGTTTTAAAGTATTTGATATAAGTTTATTTAGTACAACTGACGAAATATTTTATGATTTTTGCAAATATTTAGAAGTAGGTTTTGAAAATATGATAAAAATTAATAATAGTTTAACTACAAATTTAAAACAAAAAATTGAAGATATAGATACAATACCTGAAATATTAATTGTTAATAGATGTAATATTAATAATTCTTTAAGAAGATTAATAAATGATGAATTATTAACAAAGGGTTTATATGAATTAAAAGAAGAAGTAGAATTTAGAGGTTATAAATATAAATTAGAATTAATATTAGTTGATAAAGAAAGTGATACATATTTTAATAGTGGCGATAATACACTTCTTTTTACTTATGATGGTTTAAAATATAGTTATGAAACAAAATATAATAAAGAAAAAATTAATTTAGCTCAGCAAAATTGGAATTTAGAATCTCAAAAAAATTTAAATAATAGTATTTATTTATATATAAGAACTGATTTAATTAAAGATAAAAGTATAAAAAGAGAACAAATAAATTTAAATCAAATAAATAAAAATGAAATTAAAAAAATTTTAAGAGAATTATATAATATAGATAATATAGACCTATTTAAAATTTTAAATTATGCAGAATATTTAACAATAAATAAAGGAAGATATTTTCTTAAAGATTTTGATATAGAAGAAATAAATAAATATTATTATAAAATACAAGAACTTAAAAAAAATAAGACAATAACAGAAATAGAAAGAAAACAAAAAATTAACAATATACTTAAAATAATGAGAGAAATAATTGGATTTATTTTAATTGATTATTATTTTATAATAGAAGATAAATATAAATCTTTACCATTATCATTAAAATCTTCATCAAAAAAAAGAAAAATTTTAAAAACTTATTAAATAAAAAATGATTCTTATATAAATTATAAAAAAATACAATGGGTAGTTCTTCTAGTATTCATATTGAAAAACAGGAAACGTTTGTTAGACAAAATTTAAAACAATTTAAGGATGAATTAAATAAAGAAAGGATAAATTCTAAATATTTTGAGCCATATTCAAATGGTCAAGTTGAGGGCAAATTGCGTCAATTATATCATAATTCAGATGTTTGTCGTGATAATCGCAGGTCTTATATAAACCCTTATGAATGGGATAATGCTAAAAAAAATTTAGGATATTAACTACATATTAGGATGTTCCCATATTGTTGATAATTTATTAAATTTATATTTTTTTTTATTATTAGTATTTTTAATATTTAAAAAATACGAATGTAATTTTGAAAATTGAATTATGCAATCATAAATTGCATATTTAATATTTGCTGATAATAGTAAATCATTGCAATTATTCATTTTTGATAAATATAAATATTAAAAATAATAAATCATATTTTATTTATATAGATAGATATTAATGACTTCTTTAGAAAATGAGTTTGATTTCATTGGTAGAGGGTCATATGGATGTGTTATAAAACCAAAAAAAACAAAAACTATTATAAAATTATTTGATAATGAAGAAACATATAAAAAAGAATTGGATGAAAATAAAATTATACTAGAAATTGATCCTACAAGTGATTTTACAGTTAAATTAGAAGGACATAAAGAAATTGCATCAATAAATGATGCAGAATTTGATAGTAGCAAAAATAATATTAAAGAAATTATAAATAAAAATTGCAATGAATTATTTCCTTCAAATTTTTCTTCAAAAGTTTTTGAAATTGAATATGAATATGGAGGAATAGATTTATTTGATTTATTTCAAGATACAAAAAATGAAGAGATTTTAAAAAAAATAAATTTATATAAATTTTTTAAAGGTTTTGGCAAAATTTTTGAAGGTATAAAAAAAATTAATAAAAAAAATTATACTCATTTTGATATTAAACATAATAATATAGTATTTAATAAAGAAACCTATAAATTTTCTTTAATTGATTTTGGTCTTTTAATAAACACAGAAGAAATATATCATGAAAATCAATTACCTTATAATGAATATGTTTTTTATCCTCCTGAATATACCATTATTAGTTATTTTTATTTTAAAGATAGTAAAAAACCACAAGAAATATATAATGAAAAATTTTTATTATATAAAACGATTATATTAATGGAATTAGATATAAAATGTCAAACTAATTCACAATATACAAAAATAATTGATATTTTTTTTACTAAATTTAAAGAATTAATAGAACCTACAAATAAATCATTTGAACAATTAAAAAAAATATTTGAAAAAATTGAAGATTTATCATCCATTTATTTAGATAAAAAAAATCAAACAGAAATTATAAGAGAATATACAGAAAAATATCAAGATGAAAATTATTTATTTAATAGTAAAGAAATACTATTAAGTCATTATATAGATAATTTATGTACTAGTATAAATGCAGCTTCTAGTAATATAAAAAATAAATTTGATGTTTTTATGTTAGGCAATGTTTTATTATATTTAATTATTAAAATTTCTTGTTCAAACTATGTTAATTTACAAACTATTGATATTTTAATAATTAAGAAAATGCTAAAACTAGTTTTGTTTATGATTCATCCAAATCCTTGTTTAAGATATTCATCAGAACAAGCATATTCAGCTTATATTTCATTTTTTCATTAGAAAAAAATTAAAAAAATAAATCATCCTGTGTGGGACTTGAACCCACGACCACTAGGTTAAAAGCCTAGCGCTCTGCCGACTGAGCTAACAGGACTTATATTTATAATATAAAGTTATCCTTATATCTAATTTAATAAATAAACACTCCAGGCTAAATAATTTGCAAAACAAAGCCAAATGATATATGGGATTAATAAATATACAGATATGAATTTCTTATAATAATAGAATAAAATCATAACTATAATAGCAGTTATAAGTACTAGCGAAGTTATAATAGCACTTTCAAATAATTTTTTATAAACAAAAATCATAGGACTATAGCTAAAATTTAATAATAAATGTATTATAGGTATAATCCAAAATTCAATTGATTTGTCTTTTAATGCTAAATAATAAGAAATACCGATAAATAAATATAAAATAAACCAAGCAATTGGAAATATAAAAGAAGGTGGATTAAGATAAGGTTTGTTTAATTTAAAATACCAATTATCAGGTTTCGAGAAAAATCCAATTAAAAAACCAATAATTAAAGGTATAAATATAATTAAAAAACTAAAATTTATTTGCATTTATATTTCTCTTATATATTTATGAAAAACAAAAATATGTCTTTTTGTATTAAAGTTTTTTGTCTAAGTTTGAATTATTTTATTTTTAATGAGATAATAAACATCTTTCCAATTATCAATTTTAATAATTTGAGATTTATAAATAATATATCTATTTATGCTAAAATCAGTAAAATTTATTTGTTTAAAATCATTGAATTGAATAAGAAAGTTGTTTAAATTTTCTTCGTTCAATTCAATAAGATATGCATTACATCTCAAATTATCATTAGTAATTAATTTTGTTTTAAAACTAGGAAATTCAATAGTTATAGAATAAGATTCACCGACTTTGTCTATGAAAAAATATGAACCTTCAAAATAACATAATTCACTTTCCATTATAAAAATGATATAAAGTTTTTTTATATAAAATATCATTTTTTTAATTATTTAGTTAAAAAATAGTTATTATTAGATTTTAATTATCATATAAAGATAAATTTAAAATAATAAAATAAATTAATATGAATGAAAACGATAAACTTGATTTAACATATAGACAAATTAAAAATTATTTGAGAAAAAACATTAGTAATAATAATGAGAATGATATTAGAAATAAACTTTTATGTTTATTTTATGCAAATATAAATTATATTCCAATTTCTAGAACTATTACAAATGAAGAATATGAAGAAATTATTAAAACATTTCCTCCTTATTTTAAAGATGTTGAAAATTCTATAATAATTCATATCTTTAATGGTCAAGTTTCACCAAGAAAGCCAATTGAAATTACTTATAATTTCAATGATTATACAATAACAGATGATACATATTTAGAAATTTCCGTTAAAACATTTAGACCAGTTTATAATGAAAATTGGAAAACTGAAACAGAAAATGTTAATAAAATAAATTATAAAAAACAAATATCATTTTATGCTGATTATTTGCGTTTTTATTTAAAATCAAAAAAATTTCCAACTTATGATGAATTTCTAAGATTTATTTATAATAAATATAAAATGCCTGTTCATAAAGATTATGATAATGTATTTAAAATTTTAACTAAATCATATGAACCTATTTTTAAATATATTGAAGATAATAAATTATCATACAATGATATTAAAAAAATAATTGTAAAATCTGCAAATATTAAAAATAGAATTGAAATAGAAAAAGCATAATAAAAACTATTATTACAAAAATAATAATAGCAATAATAATTTTACTAATTTGATTATTTTTAATATCAATATTTGCATATTTATAATAACTTTCTAAACTTCTAATTGTTCCTAATTTATAATTACTGTAATAAGGTTCAGTATTATAATGATTATAATTATATAAATAATATTTAATTTTTTTTATAGCTTTTTTATCATTAAATTTAATTTGCTTATCATTCCAATATTTAGGCTTATCGTCCCTTAAATATTCGTGAAAAACTATATTTTCTTTAGGTGCAAAAATATCCCATCCATTTGTATAAAATTTAATAGAATTTAATATTTCTTCACCTGTAAATAAATAATCTAAAGTAGGATCAAATGGCATTTCATCTAAAAAATATGATTCACAAAAAAACATACCACCGGTTGCAAAAGGTGTTTTAATATAATTATTTTTAGTATTTGTATATATTGCTGGTTTAAATTTTATAATATTTGTTTTTGTAAACTCTGTATCATAAATAATAGGAACATTATTTATATTATCATTAATGTCATTCATTTTAACTATATCCTTTGGATAATAACTAATAACTGGTTTTTTTGATAAATTTAAATGTTTAATTTCATTAATCATAGTAATACATTTTAAATCCCAATCTTTAACAAAAATAGTATGACTATCAATTTGCATATAATAATTTTCATCATTAATTAGAGACGAACATAAATATCTAGCATAAATAGGTCCTTTAGCATCATAATAAGGAATACGAATAATTCTAATATTTTTTTTTAAATTTTCATTTATATTTAAATTTTTATTATTAATACAATCTTCATCTAATGTTTTATTATTTTGCTGACAAATACCAATAAAAATATTATAAGGTTCATTCGCATTATTGAAAATACTATTTATAGTATTAACACATACAGGGTCTCTATAACTTGCAATAGATATAAAAATTTTATTATTCATTTAGTTTATATTTTGTCTAGATAAATTATTTAATTCTTCATAAAGATTATGTAAATTTATTATATAGCTATAATTATCTTTAAAATTATAAATATCATTATGTAAACCTGATATTGAAATATCAGATTTATCAGGAAATCTATATTGTAGTATATTTATTTGTGTAAAATTTAATAGTTGTATTGAGTTACTTGTAAAACATATTATTATTGCATATAACAAATATATTCTAGATGTTAATTGTAAATTTGAATATTCATAATCTTTAAATATAAATGATGGAGTAGAAATACTAGAAAAATTAATATAATTTGAAATAATATTCAATGATTTAGCTACAATACTTGTATCTCTAAAATATTTATTACAATACATAAATTTAATTAATAATAATAATAAATTAGAAATATAATAATGAAAGGATGTTATATACAAATATCTTACAATATATTCTCTACTAGTAAAACGAATTAATATATCTAATAAATTATGTACTTGTTGTAAATCTGGAGTAAAACCTACCCAAATTTCTTCATGTGGCATATTACTATGTAAATCAGAAATATACCTATTTATATTATTATTTATATGTATTGTATTATATCTCATAATTTGCTCATAACAATAGTTTTTATCTATATATTTAGTTCTTATTTCTTGTAATAAAAAATTATATCTTTGTTGTTTTACTGCTTCTGCTTGTGCTGCTTGTGCTCTTGCTGCTGCTTCTCTTGCTGCTGCTTCTCTATCTCTTCTTTCTTGATCTGCTGCTTGTGCTCTTGCTGCTTGTGCTCTTGCTGCTTGTTCTGCTGCTTCTCTTTCTATTGCTGCTTGTGCTATTCTTGCTGCATCATTTGCTGCTGCTTGTGCTGCATTTGCTGCTGCTTGTGCTGCATGTGCTTCTGCTTGTGCTGCATTTGTTTGTGCTGCTGCTTGTGCTGCTTGTGCTGCTTGTGCTGCTTGTGCTGCTGCATGTGCTGCTGCTCGTTCTGCTTGTGCTGCTGCTCGTTCTGCATCTGTTTTTGTTGCTGCTTGTGCTGCTGCTTGTGCTGCTGTTTGTGCTAATTCTTGTGCTTCTTTTGCAGATAATGCAAAAGATACTATTTGTTGCAATACAACATTTAGTTGTTTTACTCTATCAACTGCAGCTTTTGCTCTACGAGCTTCACTAAATGCTCGTTCTACTTCTAGTCGTGCTTTATCTTTTTCTTTTTGTGTTATGTCATCTCCATTTAATATAGTATTTAGTGTAATTTGTTGTGTTATTTTTTTATATACTTCATCTGCTTTATCTGCTTCTCTTTGTGCTTTTTCTGCTTCTTGTTCCGCATTTACTACATCTAAACCTTGTTGTGCTTTTTCTGCTGCATCTGCTGCTACTTTTGCTTTATCTGCTGTATCTTTAATTACTTCTACAAATCCTATTATAGCTCCTCTTGCTATATAAACAGCATCACTTTCTGCTGCTGCGCGTACTTCATTTGCTGTATCTGATGGTGAAAGTGAAGGTGGAGGACGTGGAGGTGGTGGTGGTGGAATATCATTTGCTGTATCTGATAGTGGTGGTGGTGGAATATCAACATTTATTGTATCTGATGGTGAAGGTAATGGTGGACGTGGAGGTGGAGGTAGACTATTTTCATCTGCTGTATGTGGTGGTGGTGAATCATCTGTTATAAATCTATCTGATGGTGGTGGTGAACTTACATCTAGTGTTGTTTGTGATTTTTCATTTATAAAACTAAAATCTTCTATTTTATATCGTGAATTAATAATAGTTTGAAAAATATTAAATATTTTATCATATTCTTGGTTAGTATCTGATAAATATTTATCTTCTAACAAAGCACAATTATGTTTAATAACAACTAAAATAAAACTATTTTTAAGACTAATCATATAACTTTGTTTATTATGAATTTCTAAACTATCTTTTTTAGATATAAGATTATATAAAGCTTCTTTTTGAGTAGTATTTAAAAATTTTAAAATATCATCTTTATA
>Ga0172367_10002179_pt1 | contig 27191 bp, 24 predicted proteins | sample Lak10m_FD_114542 | JGI IMG/M metagenome (GOLD analysis project Ga0172367, IMG submission 114542) | Freshwater microbial communities from Kabuno Bay, South-Kivu, Congo - kab_022012_10m | ecosystem: Environmental > Aquatic > Freshwater > Lake | place: Democratic Republic of the Congo: South-Kivu...
CTGAATCAAAAAGATGCAATCATGGGAGCGATGGTCTCTAACGCTAAAGATTTTCTCGAAAAAACATTCCCAGGTCAGCTCAGCTCCACACTCAACTCTAGCCTCGGCGAAGGCTTTCACGAAATTAATGCGATGGATCCTCCCTGGCCAGTCCTCATCATGCGAAGTTAGGTAGCGGCGCGCATATCTTCAACTGAGGAAGTGTTAAAAGAAGGAGTGGAGGTGTGTCCACTTTTGGGGAGAGTGGGTTTATTCTGCCTAGACTCAGCATTTCTACATACGAGTTTATTAAACCCAGATGAAGATGATCCATCTCAGCCATGAATAAAGACCCATGACAACATCATAGAAGACTTGGTTTACTTATCAATATTTAACAAGTTGATTTTCTTCCCTTTCATGCTACACGAAAACCACAAAACAGATCAGCGAGAAATACCACTGATCAATTTCATTGAAGGAAGTTCTATGCCTAAGTACATCATTGAAAGAGAAATTCAAAATGCCGGTTCCTTGAACAGCACTGATTTACAAGCAATTTCAAAAAAATCTTGTTCGATTTTGAATCAGATGGGCCCACAAATCCAATGGATTGAGAGCTACCTCACAGAAAACAAGCTTTACTGTGTCTACATTGCTCCCAATGAAGCCGAAATCCGTAAACATGCTACGGAAGGTGGGTTCCCAGTTAATCGAATTTCTGAAATTAAACTCATGATTGACCCAACGACAGCTGAAACTCATTAGTAAGAATTCATGTGGGGTATTCAGTCGATGATTACCCCTTTTTTAACTTACTTTTTATATACCAAGTTCTTGCTTTTTCTAAGTCACCTCTCTATTTGGCGATCAATGATCACAAAATTGATTCTAAAATAGCAAACCTCAAAATAAAATTCATTCGGATCATCGGTAATCAGCGCACGTCTTTCTTTGGTCAAGTTATACCAATATGAAAACCAAGGCGCTCATTTTTATTTCAGCTTATAGCATCATTTCTGCAGGCCTTGGGCTTAATGCCGGCTATCGCGAACTTAATAAATTCTGCTAAACTGACAGTCAACTTCTAAAAGGAGTCGCTTGGCGCGAGATTTGTCGTCAGCTAAAATTTGATCAGGAACTTCAAAAAATACTCACTAATTCTTTATTAATAACACCAATAGTCAATTGCTTGGAACGATCCAGATGATAAAAGAACTCGCAAAAATATTCTGCTAACATTGTTTCCTTTTTCGATGCAGGCGCCGATGAATAAAACCAGTAAGAATTGAGCTTTTGGCTCTGCTCATTTGGTAGATTTTCCAATACTCCAATCTGACCGAAAATCTGACTCTGTTCAAAAAAGACATCATAAGAACATTGAATCTGGCGAAGAATAACTGTTTTTAATTCCATCTCGCTAGTTCTAGAGGGATGTAGATCGCCTATCACTTGCTGCGAACAAAAAAAGATCGATAATGCAACTTTTACTTTCATTTTCTCACACACTTTCTCTGCCATTTACCTGAATCCCTAATTCGGAGTAGAATTTAAACAGGATAAGGAGGTGTAGTAGCCCCTGTTTAGACCGGACCACCTAGTCGCAACCCTAAGACATAGGAGTACGACTAGTAATATGACTAATACGAAGCAAGATACGATTCAGGTAGTAACCTCAGTTGAACGAAGAAGACGGTGGAGTCCTGTCGAAAAAAGAACCATTATTCAAGAAACTTACGAACCAGGAATGACTGTTTCCACAGTTGCCCGCAAACATGGTATTGTCCCTAGCCAGTTATTTTACTGGAGAAGACGTATGGAAGAAGGCGCCCTGACTGCCGTTGCATCCGAGGAAAAAGTAGTTCCTGAGAGCCGTGTTCGAGAACTTGAAGCCAAGGTTCGACAGCTTGAGCGAATCTTGGGTCAGAAAACCATGGATATCGAGATTCTGAAAGAAGCTATCAAAATTGGCCGCAAAAAAAAACTGATCTCGCGACAACCCTTGCAAGGTCTGGAAGATTTCCAATGAGACAAGTGGCTCGCGTAATGGAGGTTTCTCGTTCAAACCTCATTGAGCAGTCTCAACCTGAAAAGCCAACGCGGCAAGTGCGCTACAATAAAAGCGATGATGAGTGGTTGATTCCCATGATTCGGAAAATAGCCGATTCTCGCCCAACTTATGGATACTGACGCAGCACACAATTATTGAATACAGAGTTGGAAAAGCACCAGAAATTACGAGTAAATCATAAGCGAATCTACAGAATCATGAAGGCAGAGGTCTTATTGCTGCCTAAGCATTCCGGAAAACGAGTTCGTCAGAACGATGGGAAAATGATTACATTGCACAGCGATACGCGGTGGGACTCCGATGCTTTCGCTATTCAGTGCTGGAATGCTGAGCGGGTTCACGTCGTCTTTAGTTTGGATACTTGTGATCGCGAAGCAATTCGGTACTTAGCCTCTACAATTGGAGTCGATGGAGAGATGGTTCGGGATCTAATAGTCGAGAGTATCGAGGCTAGATTTGGCGCTGTATCCAAAGCCCCGACCCAGATTCAGTGGCTCACAGATAACGGTCCAGGTTATGTTGCTCATGAGACCGTTGAATGTGCTCGCAGCTTGAATCTTGAGCCCTGTACAACACCACACTATAGCCCCGAGAGCAACGGCATGGCCGAGGCATTCGTAAAGACCTTTAAGCGCGATTACGTTTGGAATGCCGATTTATCCAATGCTCGGAAAGTGATGGAGCAGCTGCCAAAATGGTTTGAGGATTATAACGAGCGAGCTCCCCATAAGGGGCTTAAAATGCTTTCGCCTCGTCAATTCAGGCGACGGCAGGAGCAACAACAATTAACCGGCTAGATGGTCCGGTATTGACGGGGCAACTCCACAGATGCGAACCCCTTGTTTTGAAATTCAGGGTTTATGGCCCACCCCATGTTGGCTACTTTACTCTCTTGTGACTCACGCCGAATTCCGCAACCGCCAATAAGCAAGTCACTGTCTTTGAGACAAATCGCAAAATCAAATTTGAAGCGCGGTAGGTCCTTGGATTGAGCTACCATATCTGCGATGAATTTTTTTGTTTCATCGACCGAGTTTGGGCCCCAAGCTTCAAATTGTGAAAATTCTGAATTGGAGCCATAGATGTGAAAGCGCTCCCAATCTTGAGATTTGTAATCTCGAAGAATCAAGCGATTCGTTTCAAGGGGAAGCAAGAGCTTTGGTTCTTGTTGTGTCGACGAGTAGGTCAATAGAACTCTCCTGTCCTTTGCGGGCTACGCCACTCTCTTGAACTCAAACTTGATTTCCAATACTTCCAGGTAACGAATCAGCCGGTCCAGAGTAAATTCATCAAAGTGGTAGCGGAGGAGTTTGCTCACCAGGGCTTCACCGATTTCGAGTTTCTGTGCCAACTCACGTTGGGTGAGATTGTGCTCACGCCGATAGACGATCAGTTCGGCACAGATGTCCCGCTTCATTTGGTCAACGAGTGGCGCATCCTTCGGAACAACGCGGCTGTAGAGTTCAGGATTCTCATCCAGCTTCTCCAGAACTCTTGAAATGTCTTCGCGCTTTGGCCATTTTGTCATAACTGAATCTCCTTCACCCGAAAGGCATTGATGACGCCCAAGAAATCTTCTTCACAGTAGGTCAAAACAATTCGATAGGTCTTGCTTTGCCAAATAAGCGTTTCGGCAAAATACTTGAAGCCATCGCGTTCTCCCACTGGATCAGCCTCAGCCCCATCGAGGAGTTTGACCAACCCCAAGATCAACTTATCTGTGATGTCCGGATGCTTCTCTTCATAATGAGGGTCAATCACGACTCGGCTGAACTGTCGCCGATTGAAGACGAGCATCAATGGATATTCTCGGCGCTCCATATCCACTTTATAACTTAAGCTTTCCATATCTGTCAATCCATATTTGGAAAGCTAAAGTGCCGAGTACGCTCCCGCCGCTCCCGGGAACCGATGCGGCGAACTCCAGGCACTCGGTCCGGAGATCAGCGGCCAGGGGACGCCAAAATTAAGATCTTACAGACCATTTCTGAATTTTTTTCCTCAAGTCAATTGCTCACGCGAGCAGGGTCTACTTCCAAGCTTTGCTCACAAAGAACCGCGCGTAGCGCCTGGCCAGTCCTCATCATGCGAAGTTAGGTAGCGGCGCGCATATCCTCAACTGAGGAAGTGAGATTTATTCTGCCTAGAATCTAACCCCAGTTAAATTCCACTCTGATTCATATTCCATATCAAATATCCAAAAACAGTGAACTCGACTCCTGAGGCCGCGCATGAAGGTATTTACTGGTCGTAGCCACAGAGGCATGCCCTAGAGTGGCCTGAACCAGATGAATCGGAGCACCTCGATCAAGAGCATGAGACGCATGAGCGTGCCTTAACCAATGAGGAGAAACTTTTTTGGTGATTCCGGCTCTAAGCCTTGCCTGATCGACAATGAGTTGCACCATGCGTTCAGAAATTCTAGGACTCCCCTCTTCGCGAGATACAAAGACAGGATTCCAGGGCTTGGTGTCAACAGATTGAAGAGAAATCAAATCGGAATAAACACCTTCACTCACGACCACCGTGCGTTTGCGGTTGCCTTTGCCTAAGATGAGAAGCTGCCCCCGTAATCCATCGCGTGCTTGGACATGTTCCCAATTTAAACCGCGCAGTTCTGAAAGCCTGAGCCCTGCCGAATAGAGTACCTTTAAGAGAACACAATCACGGCTATTTTCTGTGAGCGAGATCATACGGATGACTTCTTCGGCGGTTAAATAACGCTCAGCGATTTGATGATGAGCAGGGAGTTTCGGAAGAAAAGAAGCCGGGTTGGCCTGTATATAACCTGTTCTTAATGCATAGGAAAAAAATGATCTAAGTACAGCGGATCTCAGTCTTTGGGATTCATGAGAGTGATGGGATTTGATTTCTAAAAAAGCTTGAAGCTGAGAAAGACCGACCTCCCTAAGTGAGAGAGGTTCTGAGCCATGCTCGGAAGTAAAATCAAAGAACTCGCCTAAGATCCTTCCGTAGGTCTTTTGAGTTGGAGGACTTTTCCCTAGGAGGAAGGTTTTAAGAAGGGATTGATCGAGTGAGGGCTGAGTGAAGGAATCGATCACAATATCATTGTTATTCAATCAGGAATTTCCTTTTAATTGACTCTCTTAGTATTCTATTAAGAATAAAGATGAGTATTTAAGTCATGATACGGGTAATATTTCTTAGACGCAATGACTTACTTCTTTGTGAGTGGCTTTGTAGCTCCCTTTTTTGACGGAGCGAGGTGGTTGTCTGTGAGTTTTAGATTTATGAGATTTGTAAGTTTTGTTAGATTTTAGGAAAAACCGGATTTTTAAAAGGAGTCTCAAAGTGCACCCACGCTACTCACCAGAGAATTACCGCATTGTTGTTCACTCAAAGACTCTCAACGGAACTGTCTACATCACCGCCGTAAACTTTGATTTTGGTGTTGAGCACCATGAACAGATCACTCGGTTCTCTGAGAGTGAAAAAATTCTTTCAATGGCTCAGCTTGTTATTGGGATTCAAAAAAAGATTTCGGACCATCTCAGAAGATTGGATCGCAACCAACTCCCGCACCCTGTTCCCATGAACACTGAAGAGGTCCTTAAGCCAAAACTTCCTGAAAGTCTTTCCATTGGTGAAGTAGCTCGACTTTTGGGTGAGAGAATCCACAATGTCAGACGGATGGCAGATCAGGGTTTACTTCCCTTGCAGCTTTCTCAAGGTGGACATCGACGGTTTCCAAAAGACATGATTTTAAAAATAGTAGGTGAACGCTTCAACCCTTCACCCACTTCTGCTTGAGGGTATGCGAAGTCAGTTCGAGACTTCGTGAAGCCGTTCATCCAATTCACTCAGGGCTGCTTGAAATTCTGCTTCCGACGAAAGTGTTGGAACAACAGGTTGTAAGGTGGTGACATCCACTGATGGATTATCCTTAATGTCGAGCCAGTAGTTTTCGAGAAAATGGAATTTTAAAAACTTCTTCTTTTCATCGTACCCCTGAACTTCTGAAGTCAGGGCTTGAATATCTTTGCCGCGAAGCGACGAAAACCACTGTTCGAATAACGCATCGAATCGGAGTTGTTGGAGTGATCGAAGTTGCTGCGCTTTCTTTTCTTCGGCTTCAAGCTTGGATTGCTGGCTCCGTTCCTCAGCGCTCAGGTAGCCTTCAGGACGGCCGTAATAGTGCCCATCACGCATAATGGCCATGAAATGGGCAATCGGCTCTTTAGGAGCTTTATCGGGCTTTACGTTGGCCATAAAGAAAGCAAAGTGGTCGATCGATTCTTGAAGGTCTTGAGCAGAGCCACACCACTTGCGTGAGTAGATTTGGCGAATGTGTGTTTTGCCTAAAAAGATTTTTATTTCATGAAGCGCAGAGCAATCCACGCTCTCCCACTCTCTGGGAAGCTCATTTGAAGTCGGTGCAGAGTTTTCAGTATTAGTTTTTAATAATTCTTCTTTTATAAAAGAACTACTACTACTAGAAGCGCGTGCACTGACTTCTGAACTGACTTGGGAACTGACTTTAGACTGACTTTGCACTGACTTTGCACTGAATTGATGTAAATGCAGAAGTTCACGATAACTTTCATCTGCAAGTAGATATTGGGTCCAACCAGCTTGGCCGTCCTTGTAAGCATAGCGATCAATGATCGCCTTTTTACGGAGACGTTTGACGGCTGAAAGTGCTGTATCTTCAAGGAGTTGAGTCCCTTCACGGAGCTGCTGTTTGGTGATCGGTGGAGTAATCATTGAGTTGTTCCAAAGGCAGCGTTCAAAGAGAAATTCGATGACAATTCTTTGAGCTCCAGCGAGTGCTGTAACACTCTCTAAAGGTTCGAGTTTGCACTGACTTCGCACTAACTTTGCACCGACTGGTGCCCTGACTTGGGAACGGACTTCGCACTGACTTGATAATCGAGATGAATTCAGAATTTCGTTTTTTGCACTGAGTTCAGACGGACTTTGCACTGAGTATGCACTGACTTCTGCACCGACTTCGCCCTGACTTCGCCCTGACTTCGGAGCTATTAGAAATAAGTCATCACTTGGGTTGTTTGGTAGATTGTTTAGAGAATCGGTTAGCGAATCTTCTGGCAGATCTTTTAAATGGTGAGCCTCTGTTGCGAGAGTTGATCTCGATGATTTTGAAACTTCTAAGAGTTCTAAGACTTCTCGTGTGAACTCTTGGGCGTCAGAAGGAGATCCTGAAACAGCAGACGGGGCTTGGATAAGAACGGATCGAGACGATTGAGTTGCACTGACTTTGCACTGACTTTGTACTGACTTTGCACTGACTTCAAACCGACTTAGCACTGACTTTGCACGGACTTTCTTTTTTGGTATTTCAGGAGTGCTTGGAGTCGAAGAAGTAACTGCACCGACTTCGCCCTGACTTTGCACTGGCTTTGCACTGACTTCATTTGCTGGGGCCGATGATGTCAGGGGAGAGGTAGGATTTGTTCCACTCTGTTGTTCCACAGTCAGGTTTTCTGCTGGGACATCTGCGGTACTGTCTGGTGTAATGGAAGATGTGACCGGAGAGCTTGCTGCGGGTTTTACCTGAGGCGCAGTAGGAAGAGGAGTTTCAGGAGCAAGTTTCTCAGTGCGGTACTTAGCAGTGAGATTCGCGTATTTACTCAGCCCTTTAAAAGCGCCGAGTCCCGACTGATTAACTCTCCGACCTGAGCCTGTGCCTTCACTCGAGGATTTAGCCGCATTCTTTTTGAGCTCTTCAGCATCAGCATCTAAAAGTCCCATTTAAGACTCCATGCCTTGAGCTTCAGCAAAAACCAGCCGATCGAGTGGCAAATCTAAAATTTCATGCAGCACTACCCAAAATAAATTTGTGAACTCCTTAGCTTGAGGGACCGCTGCTTTAAATTCTTTGCCGTACTTGGTAGCTGCAACAAAAACAGGCTCTCGTGCCTCCGAACAGCGGTCAACGATTGCACCATTTGGAAATACTGCCTGAGAGAGTTGGACATCCTGTCGATCGCTATAAATATCCTGGAGCTTAGCCAGTGCTTTAATCTTAATATTTTCGCGTCGAAACTTATTGGGCACGACCAAAATTTTGTCCCATTGAAAACCAGGATGGAGGTCTCTTAAGCGATTTAAAAAGTCCTCATTTCTTCGCATGGTTTTGAGACACTTTGCTTCAAGCTCCAAGGGGACGATGATTCGATTCGAAGCAAAGAGCGCATTGACGTTGCAGGTTTCGATATTGGGAGGACAGTCAAAAAGGATGAAATCATACTGATCCTTTAAGTTATCGACTACATCCTTGATCATATAAAGAATGGCAGGCTTAACATTGCCTTGCTCATCCACACTGTCTTCGAGCTCAAGCCGATTTAAGCTGTAATTAATTTCGCCCAGGTCCAAGTCTGCGGGGATGACATGCAAACTGGGGCTAATTTTTTTGACGACACTTTCAAATGGCAACTTTCGATAAGGCGAGTCTTGACCATTTTTGAGTTTCCAGTTCATGAGTTCAGCGATGGTGGGATCCAGCTCAGCATCTTCGGAGACTAAATCAGCGAATTTCACATTGAGTCCAAAGAGCGAAGTGACATCACTCTGAGAATCAAGATCGATGACTAGTACTTTTCCGACTAAAGAGAGCAGGGCAGCGAGGTGCTGGGTGAAAGCAGATTTTCCAACCCCTCCTTTTTGAGAAAAGATGGAGATCACTTCGGCCGAGTCTCTTTTTCGGAAGCTGATACCTCGTTTTTTGAAGACCGCATGAACATCAGATGCTCGATATGTGACAATTTCGAGCGAACCATGCTTCACCTTGCAGGGGTGAATCACGTCCTCCATCTCGTACTTGATTAACGTATTTGTACTTAAGCCGCAGAGTCCCTCCATTAGCTTCCGTGAAATAGGAGGATCATAGGGACTGGGAACGGGTGGATTAGAAACTGTACTTTCTTCAGAAAGGTTGGAGGAGTTTTTAACTCCTTCCGTTTTAGTTGGAAGGATGGGATTGAGATCCACCGAATCCTGTCTTTGCGTGTCAAAGCTGGTGTTCATAGAGTTTTCCTGTATTTGCAAAGGTTTCTTATGTGAAGATATCATTACCTTTGCATCTGTCAATTTCGTGCTCAATAAAATGGGATCAGTTATCGTGACGCAAAGCGTCTCTCATGAGTGAGCTGAAATTGATTTCACGATGGACCCTCTGAATATAATGTGAGCATAATATGAACGTCATGAAACCGCAGGCGCTTAAGGCAATTGTTGATCAATGTGAAGATGTCGCTCAAGTGTTGAAGTCTCTTTCTCATCCAGTTCGTTTAAAAGTTCTCTGTCAGATCGTTGAGAAAGAAAAGACTGTCGGAGAATTGACAGATTTTTGTGAAATCTCTCAATCGGCAATGTCCCAGTTTTTAGCAAGGATGAAAGTAGAAGGAATGCTTCAATCTCGTCGTGAAGGTCAGCATGTTTATTATAGTGTTTCTGACGCAAAGCTTCTTAAGCTTCTTCGCGCTTTAAAAGAGATTTATTGTTGAAGCATCCTGAGGGCCCAGAGCTGTTGTCCAAGCATTAGGGTTCCTACAATAAATACAAACCATCCAAAACTTCGTTTGAGCTGAGCTCCTGAAATGGAGCGGTTGAGGTAAGTGCCTAAGAAAATTCCTCCCACCGCAAGAGTTGTAAAAGGAAGAACAAGGTTCCAATGGACAGGAGCTCCTTGAAGCCAATCTCCTAAAAATCCTGAAAGAGAATTCAAAGCGATAATCAATAGTGAGGTGCCGACCGCACTTTCAATGGGTAATCGCAATCCATGGACTAGAGAGGGAACGATGAGGAAACCCCCTCCTGCACCGACAAAGCCGGTAAGAAGTCCTACTCCTAACCCTAAAATTCCTGTGTGACTCGAGTGGGGTGTGGTGGCAGTCTGTTTTGAAATGGAGCTTCCTCGAATCATAGCGATAGATGCAATGACCATGACTGTTGCAAATACGATGAGAATGAGGAGATCTTTTGAAAGTTCAATTGCGAACAAGTTCAGTTGATTGGGGATAGCTGGAAGAAGCCATCTTCGTGCTGCCCGGACGCCGAGGATTGCTGGAAGTAAAAAAATGAGTGCTGTTCGAATTTGCACTAAGCCTCGGCGAGAAAATGGGATAACACCAATAGCAGCACAGACTCCGACAATAAAAAGAGAATGGTAGGTCGCAGCTGTCCCTGGAAATTGAAAGAAATAAACTAAGATGGGAACAGTGAGGATCGATCCTCCTCCTCCAATTAGGCCAAGAACTGTTCCCATTAAAATCGCGCTGAGATGACCCCAGATCATATTATTTGAAATTGTAATAGAGGGATTCTTTGAGCAGCTTGGGAGATGGGCCTATATAACTGCCTGCATCTCGAACAAAAGTCTCCTCATCTTGCGAAAGTCCAGAATTGATCTCCAATTGAGTTTTCCAGCTGGATACTTTTCCTCCATTTCCGTCATGTCCCGGAAGGAGAATCATATTGGGTTGAACGTGAGCTTTAATTTTTTGAAGACTAGCCCAATGAGCCGAAGGATCTCCTCCAGGGAGATCGTCTCTGCCAGTGTCTCCATAAAGAAGAGTATCGCCTCCCAGGATGAAGGGTCCCCAAATCGGAGTGATGGATTCTGCTGTATGCCCAGGAGTGAGAAGGAGCAGGAGCGGTCCTGCGGCCGTAGGTAAAGCAGTGTCTCGATTGACTCGAAGATGGATTCGTTTGCTAGGGCTTAAAACATGTTGAATTAATGGCGCATTGAGATTTTCAGCAAGATTTGCGGCGCATGAAATATGATCGGCATGGGTATGGGTATCGATCACCGCGACAAAGCGGTAGCCCTGCAGGTTTTTTTGTGCAACTGAAAGCAGTATTTCCCAATCATCTTCCATCGGATCGACAACAATAGCCTCTTGTGTTGCTTTGTTCCAAATTAAGTAAGTCATGTTGTCGTCATTGATGACGGCTGTGGCTCCCCAGTGACTAGGGACTTCACAGCGATCTTGCATGAGTTCAGTTAAATTTTTAGTTAATGTCGTCATATTCATAGTCATGATTTTTTTCCGCAACAGTTTGTTTTTTGTTCGCAAAGTTCGCTACGAGTAGAGGGTTGCGAACGGTTCCATGGCATGAGTGCTAGAATGTGGGCTAGTCCACAATATCCGGTCAATCCAGCAAGGGTGAGACCTAATCCGACAAACGCGGAACCAATAAGAAACTCAGGCTGAATCCATTGGCCGAGTCCTGTGAAGATTAAAATAGCGGGTCCAACAACTAATTGGACTTGTCTCATCAGAGGCAAATGATTGTTTTTGTGAATAAGGGTAGGCTTACCTTGTTTTTTCCATTCGAGTATTCCACCTTCGAAAACTTGTCCTGAGAGCTGGGTATAGCCGAGAGCTTTTAATCTTGTTAAAGCCATTTGAGCGCGTGTTCCGCTGCGACACATGATCAAAAAAGGTTTTTCATTGATCAATGCTAGGACTCCTGGAGCAATGGAATCCAAGCGTGAAAGAGGAAGGTGAATTGAACCTAAGATATGTTCAGCCTCAAATTCATCGTTTTCTCGGACATCTAAAATCACAGTGTTCATGAAGGTTGGCTCCTATGAGTTTAAGAAATTATGTTAATATAATATAATGTGTTTATGATATGTCAAGATGTGAACAAATTTAAAACAATAATGCAATAAGTCATTATGAGTTTTAGCAGCTTGATTCACAAAAGTTTTGTGTTCGAGTTTTGCTTGGTGATCTTTCTAAAATAGACTATATCAGGCGTGACTTCAAAAATTCAGGAATGAACTCCAATTGAGAAAATCAATCTTAGGGGGCTTTTGGGATGGTGCAGTTAGCTGGCTTCCCTCGCAGGCAAGGTCTTTATGATCCAAGCCAAGAGAAAGATAGTTGTGGTATTGGCTTGGTGGCGCAGATTCAAGGAGTCCGTTCGCATCGCGCTGTAGAAGATGCTCTTCAGGTTCTTTGTAATTTAGATCATCGTGGAGCGCGCAGTGCTGACCCATTAACAGGCGACGGTGCGGGGATTCTCACTCAATTGCCGCATCGATTTTTTGCAGCAGTGGCCAAGGATCTTCGTATTTCACTTCCCTCCCCTGGCGAGTACGCAGTGGGAATGGCATTTTTGCCTCGTAAGGCGGAGGATCGTCAGCGAATTCAAGCAGCAATCGAATCGACAATTACCCAAGAAGGTACTGAGTTTTTGGGTTGGCGACCCGTTCCTGTCAAAAGCGATGAGATTGGTTCGATGGCGCGGAAGACTGAGCCCACTCATTGGCAATTTTTTGTAGGGCGGGATGGCATCACGAACGAGACAGCTTTTCAACATAAGCTATACATCGTTCGAAAAAAAATCGAAAACGTCGTTTTTGGAATGCCCGGTGGTTCAGGCTCTGTTTCTGGTCTGCCAGGAAGAGAGTTTTTTGCTATTCCCAGTTTGTCTTTCAATACGATCGTTTATAAAGGAATGCTCTTGCCTGAGCAGGTTCAGCCTTATTTTCTTGATCTGCAAGAAAGTGATTACGAAACGTCGATTGCATTAGTACATTCACGGTTTAGTACAAACACTTTCCCAGCCTGGCCTTTGGCGCATCCTTATCGTTATTTGTGCCACAATGGCGAGATCAATACGCTCAAGGGTAATCTCAATTGGATGATCGCGCGGCAAGGACGGATGAAGTCACCGACTCTTGGAAGTGATCTTCAAAAGATTCTTCCGATCATTCGTTCTGGACAAAGTGACTCCGCTTGTCTTGATAACGTTTTTGAGTTCTTGTTGATGAACGGCTATTCCCTTGCGCAAGCCATGATGGTTTTAGTGCCAGAGCCATGGGTTGGTAATACTCATATGGATACCGCTCTTCGTGCTTTTTATGAATACCATGCTTCTTTAATGGAGCCTTGGGATGGTCCTGCGGCGTTGGTTTTTACCGACGGCAAACAAGTGGGTGCTACACTCGATCGAAACGGCCTAAGGCCTTGTCGTTATCAAATCACAAGCGATCAATACCTGATTCTCTCTTCAGAAGCAGGCGTGCTTCCGATTGAGTCCTCAAAAATCATTGAAAAGAAACGTCTAGAACCTGGAAAAATGTTTCTTGTCGATACGGTCGAAGGGCGAATCATTGAAGATGAGGAGATCAAGGCCAAGATTGCCACACAGAAACCTTACCGCACGTGGGTCGATAACAATCGCATTTCTCTCAAAGATTTGCCCGAGCCTTCTGCTGCGATGTTGCTCAATGGGAGTTCTCAGGGCTTAGCCCCTGGCTTAAAAGATCTTGATCTTCTATTGAGCCAAAAAGCATTTGGGTACTCCGAAGAAGAATTGAAAATGGTTCTTCTTCCGATGGCGATCTCAGGAGAAGAGTCGGTCTCTTCAATGGGCAATGATACCCCGTTGGCGATTCTTTCAGATCGACCTCAGCTTCTTTTCAAATATTTCAAACAACTTTTCGCACAGGTTACTAATCCGCCGATTGATCCGATTCGTGAAAAGTTGGTGATGTCGCTAGTGACTTACGTCGGTCCTAAAGGCGATCTTCTTCAAGAAGTTCCAGTTTCGTGTCGTGCGATTCGGTTGGAGCAGCCCATTCTGACCAATCAGGAACTTCAAAAAATCCGTCAAATTGACGATCCGAATTTTCAGAGCACCACGTTGCGAATGTTGTTCCCTGTTGCTCAAGGTGCTCAAGGCTTGGAGCAAGCACTTGAGGATCTCTGTCAGCAGGCAGTAGAAGCCGCCTGTGGAGGGATTCAACTCATCATTTTAAGTGATCGAGGAGTGGATCAAAATTGGGCTCCTATTCCAAGTTTGCTTGCGATGTCAGCCGTTCATCAGCGACTTCTTTCAGAGCGGATGAGAACACAGGTGGGGCTCATTGTTGAAACGGCAGAGGCGCGCGACGTTCATCATTTTGCTTGCTTGATTGGTTACGGTGCGGCTTCAATTAACCCCTACTTAGCCTTAGATACGCTTTCCGATTTAGTGGCTGCTCGACGTTTACCCGAAGGGGTAGAGCAGGTGGATGAGACGACTGCTCATTCTAAATATGTCCAAGCGATTGGAAAAGGTTTACTCAAAATTTTCTCCAAGATGGGAATTTCTACGATTCAGTCTTATTTTGGAGCCCAGATTTTTGAAGCCATTGGGTTAAATAAAAGTTTGGTGGATCAATGGTTCGGCGGGACGGTCTCTCGAATTGGAGGGCTGGATCTCGTTAATTTAGGTGAGGAAACGCTTCGTCGTCACCAAGTTGCTTATCAGAAAAATTCATCTGTTTTAGGTTCTGAGACTCCTCTTTTAGAAAGAGGCGGAGAAATTCATTACCGACGGGGTGGAGAATACCATTCTTGGAATCCAGAAACGATTTCAACGCTTCAGCTTGCAACTCGTTCAAATGATTCGATGACCTATCGACAATTTGCGAAACTCGCAAATGAAGAAAGTGGACATCCTTCGACTCTTCGTGGATTGCTTGAGCTTCAGATCGAGCCTAATCCGTTGCCTCTTTCTGAGGTCGAACCCGCTCAGGAAATCGTCAAGCGATTCACTACAGGTGCCATGTCTTTAGGCGCGATCAGTCGAGAGGCACACGAAACACTTGCGATTGCGATGAATCGAATCGGCGCAAAGAGCAACACGGGTGAAGGTGGAGAAGACGCCATTCGCTATTCCCCACTTTCAAATGGGGATTCTGCTAATTCGTATATTAAGCAAATTGCATCAGCTCGTTTTGGTGTGACGGCTTATTATTTGGCGAATGCTCGCGAAATTCAGATCAAAATGGCTCAAGGAGCTAAGCCGGGTGAAGGTGGGCAGCTTCCGGGTCATAAAGTAGATGAATACATCGCAAAACTGCGTCATTCGACGCCTGGGGTGCAACTGATTTCGCCTCCTCCACATCACGATATTTATTCTATCGAAGATTTGGCTCAGCTAATTTTTGATTTGCGAAATTCGAATCCAGAAGCTGCAATTTCGGTCAAATTGGTTTCAGAAGCAGGTGTAGGAACCGTGGCTGCAGGCGTTGCCAAAGCCAAAGCCAATAAAATTCTTATCAGTGGAGACACCGGTGGAACAGGGGCATCGCCTCTTTCTTCGATCAAAAATGCCGGTTTGCCTTGGGAGCTCGGCTTAGCAGAAACACATCAGACCTTGGTTTTAAATCATTTGAGAGACCGAGTTCGCCTTGAAACCGATGGACAACTTCGTACGGGGCGGGATGTGGTGATTGCGGCTCTTTTAGGTGCGGACGAGTTTGGTTTTGCGACTGCACCGCTGATCGTTCAAGGGTGTATCATGATGCGCAAGTGTCATTTAAATACTTGCCCTGTCGGGATTGCGACTCAAGATCCGGTTCTCCGTGAAAAATTTGCCGGAAAGCCTGAACATGTTGTGAATTATTTCTTTATGGTGGCCGAAGAGGCTCGTGAGCTTATGGCTCAATTAGGATTTCGCACCATGGAAGAAATGATCGGCAGAGTGGATAAACTGCATGCTAAGAAACTTAAAAATCTCGATCTCACTCCACTTCTTCATCTGAAATCAGCAGAAGCAGCGCCAGGCGTGATTGTATCAGAGATTCCTTTGCTCGATACTTTGACAGAGAAACTGGTAGATCAGTGCCGTCCTGCAATCGAACGTGGAGAAAAACTCACTATTGAATCTCCGATTAGAAATGTGGATCGTGCAGTAGGGACTTTGTTATCGAGCCGAGTGATGAAATCGCGCGGTGTCGAAGGATTACCCGAAGATACTATTACCTTACGTTTTAAAGGTTCGGCAGGTCAGTCGTTTGGTGCCTTTGTTTGTACAGGGATTTCACTTTTCTTAGAAGGTGAGGCCAACGACTACGTAGGTAAAGGATTATCTGGCGGAAAAATCGCAGTTTTTGCACCTAAAAACGCTGCATATGATCCTGAGACGGCAGTCCTTGTCGGAAACACGATTCTCTATGGAGCAACTTCAGGTCAAGCCTACTTGAGTGGTGTTGCGGGTGAGCGATTTGCAGTGCGAAATAGCGGTGCGCTTGCAGTAGTTGAAGGAGTCGGAGATCACGGTTGCGAATACATGACGGGCGGTACCGTAGTTGTCCTTGGATGTACTGGGCGAAATTTTGCTGCAGGAATGTCAGGTGGAATTGCCTATGTGCTAGATGAGCAGATGGGTACCTCAAAAGATTTTCTTTCGCGATGCAATCAGACGATGGTCGAAGTTTCAAAACTTTTTGATTCTCCGGACTATGCGACAGAGAATAAATCAGAGAATGAAGAGGACGAAAAACTCTTGCTCCAATTGATTCGTAATCATTTTGTCTATACTGGAAGTGCGAAAGCATCGCGAATTCTTGAGCAATGGGACCAATACAAACATAACTTCTTTAAAGTATTACCGATCGAATACAAAAAAGTCCTGGAGAGCAGGAGGCTTCGTGGCTGATTTTCGCGGATTTTTAAAGTTTCAACGTGTAGAAGAAGAAAAGCGTCCTATTGCTGAGCGAGTGGCGGACTGGCGAGATATTACGGTGTCCGTTTCAAGCCAGCAGCTTCGCGAGCAGTCGGCGCGATGCATGGACTGTGGTGTTCCTTTCTGTCAAAGTTCGCAGGGCTGCCCAGTTGAGAATCTGATTCCAGATTGGAATGATCTTATCCATCAGCAAAGGTGGAAAGAAGCGCTCGAAGCTTTACATTCGACCAATAATTTTCCAGAATTTACAGGAAAGCTTTGCCCTGCACCTTGCGAAAGCGCTTGTGTTCTAGGTGCTCCCACGGTTCAAGGTGACCCTGTTTCAATTCGCAATATTGAATCAGGTATTATTGAACGAGGATTTGAAGAAGGTTGGGTTCAGCCAGTTCTGCCCAAAATTCGTAGCGGAAAAAAAGTGGCAGTCATTGGATCCGGGCCCGCGGGATTAGCAGCGGCTCAACAGTTGGTGCGAGCTGGGCATTCAGTCACTGTTTTCGAGAAATCAGCCAAAATCGGTGGCCTTGTACGATACGGTATCCCCGATTTTAAACTCGAAAAATCGATGATCGATCGTCGTCTTGAGCAAATGGTTGCTGAAGGCGTGATTTTTAAAACAGGTGTTGAAGTCACCGATCGAGAAGTCGTCGATGAGCATGTGATTGACATTGCCGAAATTCAGAAAAATTTCGACGCAATCTGCTTAACCATTGGGGCTGAACAACCTCGCGATCTCCCTGTTCCAGGGAGGAATCTCGAAGGTGTTCATTTTGCTATGGACTATTTGACTCAGCAAAATCAAAGATCCAGTGGAGATCTTGACACAGGGGATACGACTGCAGTTCAACGACTTCATGCTCGTGGAAAACGGGTGATCATCATTGGTGGAGGTGACACGGGGTCTGATTGTTTGGGAACTGCTCATCGACAAGGATGCAAAGAAGTACATCAATTTGAAATCATGCCCATGCCTCCTAAACTTCCATCGAATGTGAGGCATGAGTCCACTCCTTGGCCTTTTTGGCCGCTGAAGCTTAGGACATCGCATGCGCACGAAGAAGGCGGAAATCGGCGTTGGAGTGTCGCAACTACTGAATTTGTCGGTGATGAAAATCGCAAATTGACTGGAATCAAAGGCGTAGAAGTTTCCCGCGATGCTAAAGGAAATTTTGCTCCAGTGGCAGGGACTGAATTTGAGATCGAAGTGGATTTAGTCTTGATTGCGATGGGCTTTAGCGGTGTTAAACGCCAAACTTGGTTGAAAAAGCTAGGCGTGGCGTTAGATTCTCGCGGGAACATTCAATCCGATTCACAATATCGTACCAATATTCGAGGAGTCTTTGCTGCAGGCGATGCTAAACGAGGTGCATCCTTGATCGTTTGGGCGATTGCTGAAGGTCGTAAAATGGCTGAAGTTGTTGATCACTTCTTGAAAGCTAAAAATTAAGGGCAGGGCTGTTTGATTTCGCTGTGGTAAGAAGCGATGGACGGCTTGACATCAAAAAACTCGACGCCAACAAGGTTCAAAGTTTTTTGAATTTGCTTTTTTTCTTGCCGTGTCAAAATGGAACAAACTTCTTTTCTAATCTGCCTAAAATTTTTCCAAGCAGTGACAAATTGCTTTTCATTACGATTTAAAATGGCATTCATCGCAGTACCGAGGTAATCGCTCATTTGTGATTGAACCTCTTGGGTAGAATAAAGAGAACCAATCTTTTTTTGGAATTCCATTTTGCGAGCTGCACGTATTTTTTTAGGAATATTTTCGAGAGCCGCGTTTCCTAAAATGAGGTGAGACAGGAGATCTCCTTTTTCGCGAGCTTGTTTTCCCCAGTAGTTTAAATCCTCCTGGGCTGAAGAAAGCACTGAGGCCATTAATGGACTTGCGTCCCGTTGAGGCGATTGACTAGCCAACCAAGCAGCTTGAAGTGGAATACTAGGTAGACCACTGCTTTTCATGACCTTGGCGAAGCGTCGATGGTAATCTTCGCTGGTGAACGCAGGGTTGTCTTTGAGCAATTGGCATGCTTCGGTTTGTGCTGATTGTTCAGAAGTTGTTTTAGGATCTGTAAAACAGCAGCTTTCTGCAAGGTAACTCATATCAAGTTCAGATCCATGAGTATACCCCAGCCAATGGATCATTTCATGAAAGATGACGCCAGGTGCGAATTCTGGTTTTTTTGCAAAACTCTCGTCATCTAGATTTAAGTACAGGCCTGGAAAATCAGGTGAATTGTGATCAAAGGCATGGGCCGAAAAATTTTTCTGTATTACGAGTTGATTTTTCTTTTGGCCAATGGATTCGCCAGAGTGCCCACAGATAATTTTTGCTTTTTTTGCGGCTTGAGGTTCAAAAAAAGAGACTAATTTTGCGGCAGTCATTTTACCTGAAGGACCCAGCTTACTCAGGCACAGAACTCCTCTTCTGATTCCTTCAGTTGACGCTTGAGCTAATCGATCGATTCCACCATTAGGAAACTGAGCACAGTTTTCGGCAACCAGCTGATTTCCGAGCTCGACTGTCTTTTTAGAATCGGCATTTTTTGTAAAAGCCTCCAAATGAAGCCAGCTTAAATCAGCTAGAATTCGATCAGCAGAGTCAGGAGTCATCGAGGAAGGCTCACACCGATTCAAAGCTTGATTTAAAGGAAGTCGATAAGTCCATCGGCTGAGACCTTGAATGCTGTCTTCGATTACCTCGACCTGCTGAATCTCTGTAGATAGCGTTCGAAAGGTCAGAATGCGATGCCTAGGTTCAAAAGATTCGATGAGGAGGTCAGCGCCCTGAATTTTAAAATTACGCCGTTCAATAAGTTTTCCTGAGAGAGTGCTCTCTTCTAAAAGTTCGACCTCTCCAAAAGGAGAGTAGAAAGATCTTAAAATGTGGCCACTCCGAAGATCTTTCAGTGTGAAAATCTTATGTCCTGAAATGAGAGTTTGAGTTGACTCCAAAAAATCTAAATTTTTGAAATCTGATTTCTCAAAAGCAGTTGCTGCAAAGAGAATCGAGCTTAAGAAAAAAAATAAAAGTGGCAGTATTTTATTCAGATTGGACAAAAAGATCAGAAACATCGACCCCTCGAAGTTTTACTTCTTTGAAGAGATTTTTAACAGATTCTGTATTGATTACTTTGGAGACTTCCTCATAACGTTCTCCAATTTCTTGCTTTTCGGCCGGTGTGATCTGCTGATCAGAAATTACCTTTCGAATGAGTGCAAAAAATGAAAATACATCCGATGCTTTTTTACAATGGCGACCTAAACGAAGTAGATCCTCGACTGCAGGGGAGAGCTCCTTACGTCCGATCAGGGCATCGCGATTGTTTTTTGGCACCCAGATAAAATCTGGCCTTACGTCAGGCTCGCTGATCCAACGTCCGTCAATGATCTGGTTCCCCTTTTTAAAGAGGAGATAATTGTACTCGCGATTAAGAGAATTAGATCCTTCTTGAGCAAAAAAAGTCTCACTTCCATATTCAATGTTCGATGTGACATAGTCAGCGGTGACTCCTGTTTTTAATTTAAGTTTACCTTGATTAATCGATGGAAGAATATAATTGATCAAGATTTCTGATCGCCGTCTCAGGAGTTCAGAAATAGGTCTCTTAAGTGCGGTTTGTGCTAGTTTTTTTGCTTTTCCAACCCAAGGTTCTCTACTGCTTTCAATCGCGATTTCACCTTGCTGGATGTCTTTAAGATCAGATTCGATTCTTTGATATTCCTCTAAAATCCCTTGATCTTTGATTTCAGTGCTTTCGAATAAATTAGCTGGAATCAAAGGAGAGATTTTGGAAAGGATGGCTGGATTATGAGATGCGTTAACATTGCGGCTAGTAGCTCGATAGAGAGGTTGATTCCAAACCTCATTATTTGCAGAAACCTCAATCACAATCCCTTTAGCACGTTTAAGATAGCGATGGACGTTACTATGAAATTCTTGAGCACTTAGATCGTCTAATCCTAAATGACTTCGAAGCAACATAGAGTCTTCATTGAAGTTGGTGATCGTACGATTGCCTGCAACAAATTTTGGAACGTAATCGGAATAGAATAATGTAAAAAGCTCCTTGAGCTCTCCTTCTGAGATAAAAACAGAATCGCAGATTACTCCTTTTGTTTTAGAAATGAATTGATTGACCTCGGGATCCAGTGCTCCGGCGGACCACTGATTGCAGTGACCCTCCCAGTATTCAGCATTTGGATTATGGATTTTTTTGAGAAATTCTCGGGTGAGTAAACTGGTGGGAGAACCTAGTTTGTTTTGACGTATATGATCAAATCGCTCGATTGGCGAACGAGAATCATACTTTTGATTGATCTCTTTGTTAAAAGTGGAATTAAATTTATTTTCTTTAAAAACGGAAACAGTTCTATTTTCTGGTGGACGTTTTAAAATATCTCCCTTTCGCAAGGATAAGTAAGAGGAGCTGTAGGGCTTAAATGGAAGACGTGAAGTTTCGATGACCTCGGGGTTGCTTTCTGAAGGAGTAGGAGGAAAGTATCGAAGGATGTCGACTCGCAAGATAGATTGATCGTCGATAAATGCATTGACGTCCTCATGAAGTGGGTCCCAAGAAAGGAGTGATACCCAAGGATGATTCTTATCCTTTGTCGTGAGAGATAAACTCATATCTCCATGAAAATAATCATAATAATCATAAGAAGATTCTTTTCGATCATTTGTAATCAGAATGTTTGTGAGACGAGGAAGCTGGTTAAAATAAGTAATTTTATTCAGTGTCAATGCTAGTTTTCGTAGGAGCTCCATTCTTTGATCGATAGGAATGCTTTCACTATACTGGAAAGTAATTGGATGTTTATGCGATGCCCCTGCTTTATCACGAAAAAGAGAGATAATTTCATTTTCGAGTCTCTCTTGGTCTTTCTCTAACGTCGCAAAAGCGCTCTGTGATGTACTTAGAATGCCAATCAGAGCCGCAATGATGACTACAAGGCCGAATTTAACTTTTATGATTCGATGCAGTGATAGGTTCAAGCTCTTTTGTTTCTTGAATTCATCGCGGATTGGCATTTTTTAATTATCTGTGGAATCTTTTGAAAAAGCAATGGATTGGATTGTACAACTCTAGGTCATTCCGCTTTTAAATTGACGAGTAGATCAACATTGTAATATTTAACAGCACCTGTGGACTTATGAGAGGTTATCCCACGATGTGTTTTTCAAAATCATTAACTAGGTTTTTTTTAATTACGCGTTTATTCAGCATTGGTTTCTTAGGACTATGTGCGTTGTGGTCATCTGTGTGGGCTAAGACTATTGAGATCAACTCTTACCCTTATCCTTACGAAAATCCATTTGCAGCGACGTTCACGTCGATTTGGGTGAGTTCTCAGAATCTCCATTTCCAAGAAGGCGAGTTGACACTTCATCCTGAAAGGTCAAAACTCAAGCTCGTAGGTCAGAGAAATCGTCTCAAATATTCTTATAGTCTCCAAGCGGACTCTTCTGCTCCGTTGATTTTTATTTTTTCTGGTTTGGGCGGGAGTTCGCTCAGTGGGAGTGCGTTGTTTCTGGCTGAGCAGGCTTATCAGGAAGGTTACAGTGTGGTGACGCTTCCTTCGAGTACCCATTGGAGTTTTGCTCTGGCTGCAAGTGAGTCGGGACGCGTGGGGTATTTACCTCAAGATGCGGTAGATCAGCTTCGGGTTCTCTCTTTTGTTCGTCAAAAATTACAAAATTCCTATTCCATCCGCCCATCGAGCTTTGCACTTCTTGGATTTTCCTATGGCGCACTCGATTCCGCATTCGTGGCGGCCGAAGATCTCAAGCGAGGAGAGTTTCAATTTAAGAAGATCGTCCTGATTAATCCTCCGCTAGATCGAGCATATGCAGCTCGCCAGCTCGATTCCTATTACACCCAAGGTATGAAGTGGAGTGAGGGTCAACGCAAAGCTCTTCTTTCTTTAGTTGTTGGACAGATTACTACGGCGACACCTTTATTTGTTCATCAAATCTTTACTGGAGAAGATTCACACTGGCTTCCTTCAGTGGAGAATTCCAAATTAGCTTGGTTAATGGCTGATCAGTTTCGGAATTCGTTAAAAGACGTAGTTTTTGTGAGTCAGGCAATTTTTGATGATCGAGTTCTTAGAACTCAGGCTGATGAATTTCATCAAAATGCGAGATTGCATGAGGCTAAAGGTCTGAGTTTTGATCAATATCTTGATTCAATTGTTTTCACATTTTGGAACAAAAGCCTAAGAAAAGATCATTTAGAAAAAGATTATTTACTCATGAAAGCAGTGGATGAAGTGGTTTCCAAAGGTAAAGGGGATCAGCGTTTTTTCCTTTTCCATAACCAAGACGATTTTCTCAGTGATTTTTCTAATTCTAGTCAGATTCGAGAACTTGAAAAATTTCCAGGTACAGTGACGCTCTACCCTTTAGGAGGTCATATTGGTAATCTCTGGTTTTCAAAAAATATTAAGGATTTTCGCGCAGCACTGCGATTCAAGAACTCGTCGAACTTTTAGACGATTGTCTAATTCTTAGATATAATTTAGCTTGTCACCCTTTGAAATTTTAGACAAATGTTTAAAATTTAGTTGGCATTTTTTATGCTTATTTGTTCATAGGGGGATGTTATGGGGATTACTTCGCGCTTCAAGCTAAAGCATTGGGTTCTAGTTTTTGGATCCGTAGTTTTGATCACTGCTTGTGAACAAAACTTTGGGATTCAATTAACTCCAAAGCAGAAGGTTAGCGAAGTTCAGGTGCTGAAGGAGCCTGCTTCGAACTCTAATTCAACATCTACTACCTCGGATTCTTCTTTACCAGACATTGGAGGAAGTGACACTCTTGTTATCGATCCTGTACAACCTGGAATACAAAAAAAATCAGCAGCAGAAAAATTTTCTGTTCAACAGATCAGCGTCATTCAAAAGGAGATTTCACCCAAGATCCGCATCTTATTTGTCATTGATAATTCACCCAGCATGGAAGACTATCAGGCAAAATTGGTGGCTGGATTCGAAGATTTTAGCAAGGTTTTCTTCAATGCAAAATTAGATCTCTCAGTTGCAACAATTACAACGGATACATATCTCGCCGGAACAGGGCAACCTGATTTAGGCCCATTGAAAGGTAATTGTTATGGCCGTCTTTTACCTGGATTCCATGACGGAGCCAGAGGTGTTAATTTAGAGTTTCTTCAAGGAGTGGCATTCTTGCCAAATTCTTGTAAGTTGACTTCAGCATCGAAGGCGGCTTTGAAGACGAGTGGGACTCGTTCGTTGCGGCCTATTTTATCAACCATCCCGATCGATGGTTCAAAGCCTGATGCTCTTTATTTTCAAGCAATGCGAACAGCTTTTCGTTTGAATGCTCAACCTGGAGTCAATGGGGCGTATGATGAGCGTGGGTTACAATCGATCCACCAGTTTCTTTCTCTGAATGAAGAACGTCCAGAATGTTCTCAGGATGTTGTCACAGATCCTTCTTGTTTCTTTCCTCATTATGACCCAGCTCTGGTTCAAGTGCAGCCGATGAATATTATAGTTGTTCTTTCGGATGAACATGACACTAGCAATACTAATTTTGGATTGCTGGGGCAATCGATCATTGACCATAGCATGCAAAAGGTAAGTGGGATGACCTCGGATGAGGTATTAAAGTCATCGTATGTATTAGCATCGGCGATGAAAAAACGATTAGATCAGTTTTTTTTAAGTCTACAGAAATCTGGCACCAAGGATCCTAATTACCAATTTTTTTCAATTTCTCACAAAGGTTGTACCGACTACTCGAACGTGTTTTGTGGGGTTGAATATGAAGCTTTAGTCGATCTTTATGCGGGCAATGATGGATCTCAAGGAAGATTGAAGCGAACTCGGGATAGCAAAAATTCTGGAGCAAAGTATTCCAAAACATTCGATATTAGCGACACTCATTATAGTGACTTTTTCAATCATGTGGGAACTCGAATTGTTACAGAAACAAAGGTTGTTGCTTTTACCTCCTTTTCACTGAGTAATAAGCTAGCGTCTTTGGATGACATTAGCGTCGAATTAGTTCTTGGAAATGGAAACCGAGTTCCGATTTCTAAAAATTGGATTTCTATTGATTCTGCAAACAAAGATCAAATCAACATCAATAATGATTCAAATCAGTTGATGAACCTCATTCCAGCCGGCGATACTCGGGCCACCATCGAAGTTCAATATTCCTATGAATAAGATTCGGCTTCAGGATCGTCTTCTTCAGGGTGTCTTAAATCTTTTTCAAGACATCGTTTGATGGCTTCAGTTGAAAATCCACGTCTGAGAAGGGCTTGAAAAGCCCTCCGGTAAATTTTAGTATTTTGCGATGACTCTGGGTAACGACGCTCCACAATTTTGCGTGCTAGCGCTACCTCATCCCATTCTTCTAGCTCTTCTTTTAAGAGCTCTTTTGCTTGTCGTACTGGGATTTGAATTCCTTTTTTTCTCAGTTTTTTCACCAGATGAAGAGGACCTTTTCCTTGTAATCCTAAGGTACGGGTTAATGCTCGTGTGTACCTTTGGTCATCAAGAATCTTTTCTGAGATGAGGCGGTCAATGACATATTCAATTACTTCTGTAGAAACACCTTTTTTATGTAGGTATTTCTTCATGTCTAGGCGTGAGGTTTCTTTACAAGCAAGTAGCTTGAGAGCAAGACGAAATGCCTGTTTTTCTGGAGAATCTAAGGTCATCCTCATTGATCTATATCCAATTAGAATCATGTTGCCAAGAAATGACAATATGCGTTATTAAGTAGCTCGAATTCCACATTTTTTAGGTCGAATGGAGAGATCAATTCATGAAATCAAAGCGTTGGTTTTATTTCGCCGTTTTGAGTTTTTGTATCAGTATTTTTGCGCTGTGCACTTTGGGTGCAACAACGGTGAATTTGGTTCCTCGCCCTCCTCAATATGTCTTGTTTTCTTTTGATGATGCGCAAAGTCTAGCGATGTGGAAAGAAACTCTCGATTTTTCAAAAAGTCAGGATCTAAAATTTACTTATTTTATTAGTGGTGTGTATTCTCTTCTCGACTCGAATAAAGCACAATACATTGAACCCACTCATGGCTCTGGTCAATCAGCAATTGGATTTGGTGGAAAATCTCTCGAGGATCTTCATTCACGAGTAGATTGGATCAATACGGCTTATGACGATGGTCATGAAATCGCTTCTCATGCGAACGGTCATTTTTATGGTGGCAAATGGACGTCGCAAAACTGGGAAAGCGAGTTTGATCAATTCAATAATCTCATTTTTGGTGTTTTTAAAAATAACGCTATTTTTAGTCTGCATTTTTTGAATCCATATCATTTTAATAAAGATGAGATTCGAGGTTTCAGGGCTCCTCTTTTAAGTCAGAACTCAGCGATGTATGAGAGTCTCCGTCGTCGAGCTTATACCTACGATACGAGCCAAGTATCCTCACCGACCTATTGGCCTGAGAAGATCAATGGTATTTGGAATTTTCCTTTAGCGGAGGTTCGACTTGCTGGAACAGGTAAGAAAACTTTGAGCATGGATTACAATTTTTACTCCATTCAATCAGGTGGAAAACCTGATTCTGAGAACTTTGCGAAATACAAAACTGAGATGACGGATACTTATTACGAATATTTCTTTAAAAATTATTACGGCAATCGCGCTCCGGTTCATATTGGAAATCATTTCAGCAAATGGAATGGCGGTGCTTATTGGGAGGCGATGAAAGATTTTGCTCGTGAAGTTTGTCACTTACCCGAAGTGAATTGTGCGACTTATTCCGAACTTAATCGATATATGGATTCACTTTCTGTTGCTGCTTTAGATCAATATCGAAAAGGAAATTTTGAAAAATTCGTTAAACATTTGGTCTTTTCTAGTTTTGAAAATCGACAGAAATCTTTTGAAATAGATCTGAAAATCACAACAATTGAAGTAGGAAAAACTGTAGAAGCTGATATTTTTGGAAAAAATGCAGCATTTTTGAAATCTCAACCTAATTCAGAAATTATTTGGAAAGTAGATGGCCACGAAATTCAAAGAGGAAATCTTTTGGATTCGATGCGGCTCGATCTCGTGCCTTATTTTGCTCAACTGGATCAAGTTTCAAAGCTTTCAGTGAGTGTGGAGTTAGAAGGTAAGGAAATCCTCAAGGCCACTCATACGGTGATTCCTATTAGTCTTCAAGGTTCTGAGCGGATTCCTGTGCTTTCTGCGGATGCAGATGAGGACCGTGTTTTGATGGGTGATTTACCCGAAGCTCATTTTGACGAATAAAGCCTCAGTATTTTTAGGTTCAGTTTTTATAAAAACTGGGCCGCGCCTCGAATCTTGGACAAATAGTGCCTAATTCTTGCTTATGGCCCAACCCAGCACTCGCCGAGAGAATAAATCCAGAACAATTGCTACGAAGATAAAACCATTCAGAATTCGGACGTAAGTAATGTCCGACACCCAAACCTGATTGATGTTGGTAAGAAGGGTCGCTGGCGATATCAGATTGGGATATTTTTTGAGTTTATGTTTCGAGTCGGTGGTTTTAATCCACTTTCGAACCTGTGTCGCAAAAAGCCTAAATTTGGATTGAATTCGTCTAATTTTCTTCTCGTTAATCAGAGCGCCACGCCGAACTAATTCTTCGTGTAATTTGCGGTAACCATAAACAGGAAATTGAATATGGACTCCATCGATCAACTCCTTGACCTC
>Ga0172367_10002180_pt1 | contig 27164 bp, 42 predicted proteins | sample Lak10m_FD_114542 | JGI IMG/M metagenome (GOLD analysis project Ga0172367, IMG submission 114542) | Freshwater microbial communities from Kabuno Bay, South-Kivu, Congo - kab_022012_10m | ecosystem: Environmental > Aquatic > Freshwater > Lake | place: Democratic Republic of the Congo: South-Kivu...
AGATACATATAACGTGGCTACATTAGGAATATCACCTAATTCAAGTGACTCCGAGTCTACTTTTAACACCAACAGAGGCCCACATAACATGGATTTCACCTCTAATGGTTTCAAAATAAGAACGAGCAGTTCAGGAATAAACGGCACAAATACATTTATCTACGCCGCCTTTGCCGAATCACCCTTTAAGTATTCTCTTGCGAGGTAACTATGTTTCTATTTAATGGCAACCCAATTTCAATCGACACTGAGCAAGTTATTGACGGTGTGCGATACCCACACCTACGTGATCCTGAACTGCGCGAACAGTTAGGCGTGACTGAGGCAGCAGACCCAGTACAATACGATCAACGCTTTTACTGGGGTGTAGGTAATCCTAAACTTCTGGATGACCGCTTAGAAGTCAAAGAAGAAGGCACTCCGTTGTACGTCCAAGTCTATAACCCAGCAACGCAAGAAATGGAAGATACTGCGGAGCAAGTGGTAACAAAGGGACTGAAGTCGCAGTGGATTGCACAGGTTAAAGACACGGCTGGCAAGATGCTTGCCCAGACTGACTGGATGGTAGTACGCAAGGCAGAGCGCAACGTAGACATACCCGCAGAGATAGTTGCTAAACGTGCGGCTATCGTGGCTGAATGCAACAGGCTTGAGACTGCTATTGCTGCCTGTACAGATGTAGAGGCTTTGATTACGGTGGTTATCAACCAGTCTTGGGGTGAATAATGGTAACAGCAGACCAAGTTAAAGGACAACTTGATACCCATGAGGCGGTGTGCGCTGAGCGCTATGCAGGCATCAATGCTAGGCTAAAGAGAATAGAACAGATCCTGCTTGGTACTACTGGTTTTATTGTAGTTCTATTACTCAGCTTAGTTCTTAAGATAGGTTAATATGAGCAGAAAAGTCTCCGCTGTTGCTAACAGGACTAACTCTACCAAGGTAACATTGTTGACAGTACCTACCAAGAATACTGGTCTTTGGCAGGTTATGTACGTTGCTAGCATCACTGGAATAGATAGTCCAAGTGTTTACTGGTATGACAGTTCTGCCAACACAGAATATTATGTAACTGGCGGCAAGAACTTAGGTGCTGGTGACTATATTTTACTTAACAACGCTGAGGTAGTATTACAGGCTGGTGATGAGATTCGTGTAAAGAATTCGGGAACTCAGACAGTGACCTACATAGCAACAGTAGAGCTTATCCCTGAAACAGCAATTCAATTTCATAACTAAGGAGAATAGTATGCCAATGGTAGACGGAAAGAAATACCCTTACACTAAGAAAGGCAAACAAGAGGCAGCATCAGCCAAGATCAGCAAGCTGCGTAAAGAAGGTATGCCTCAGAAGCAGGCAGTTGCTGTTGGCCTAGCTATGACTGGAATGTCTAATAAGAAGAAAGCTAAGAAAGGTTCTTCTCGTGGCTACTAAGCCTAAGTCAAAGGTTAACCAAGCTGGGGTCTACACTAAACCTACGATGCGTAAGAACTTATTTAACCGTATCAAGGCTGGTAGTAAAGGTGGAGATCCCGGTGAGTGGTCTGCTCGTAAGGCTCAGTTGTTAGCTCGTGAGTATAAGAAAGCTGGTGGTGGATACAAATCATGAAGAAAGATCCACAACAGTCTCTTAAGGATTGGTCAGCTCAGAAGTGGAGAACCTCTGATGGGAAGCCCAGCAAAGGTAAGAAGAGATATCTACCTGATGCAGCGTGGGATGCTCTGTCACCTGCAGAGAAAGCAGCAACTAACAAGGCCAAGGCACAGGGTAACAAAGCTGGTAAACAGTTTGTTAAACAGCCTAAGAAGATAGCAAAGAAGACAGCGGGGTACAGGTAATGGTAAAGAAGGTATATCAGAATCCAGAAGGCGGTTTAAACGCCAAAGGCAGAGCATACTTTAAGAATAAGGAAGGCGCTAACCTGAAGCCTCCAGTGTCTGCTAAAGAGGCTGCTAAGTCTCCTAAGAAGGCAGGGCGTAGAAAATCTTTCTGTGCTCGTATGAGTGGTGTGCCGGGGCCTATGAAGGACGAGAAGGGTAGGCCTACTCGTAAGGCGCTAGCATTAAGAAAATGGGATTGCTAAATGGCAAACAAAACTTATCTAGAATTAGTCAATGATGTGTTAGTTAGGCTTCGTGAGAACGAGGTTACTTCCATCAATGATACCACCTACTCCAAGCTTATTAGTAAGTTTGTTAATGACGCTAAGAGACAGGTAGAGGATGCGTATAACTGGAACGCTCTGTCTGAGACCTTAACTGTTTCTACTACTGCTAATCTATTTAACTATGTTATGACTGATGCTGGTATCCGCTTCAGGATCTTTGACGTACTAAACGATACAAGTAACTGGTTTATGGAAAACGCTTCTACCAGTGATATGAATAACTGGTTCCTTAATCAGGCTCCTGAAGTAGGGTCTCCTCGTTACTTTAACTTTAACGGAGTAGACTCTAACGGAGATACTCAGGTAGATCTGTATCCAATTCCTAATGGTACATATACTCTTAACTTTAACATCATTAAGCCACAAGCAGAGTTAGCTCTAAACAGCACACAGATCAAAGTTCCAGCAGAACCAGTTATATTCTTGGCTTATGCTAAAGCCTTAGCAGAACGTGGTGAAGACGGTGGACTTAGTAGTTCAGAAGCTTACAGTTTATATCAAACCTCTTTAGCAGACCATGTAGCTAACGAGGGTAATCATTATCCAGATGAATTTACTTGGGATGCTGTCTAATGGCTTCACCTTCGCAAACCGCTAGTATTGCAGCACCGGGATTCTTTGGATTAAACATCCAAGAGTCTGCAGTCTCGTTGTCTTCTGGCTTTGCGCTAGAAGCTAACAACTGCGTTATTGACCGCTATGGTCGTATTGGTGCTCGTAGAGGTTGGACACCTGTTAACTCAACAGTAAACACAGACTTAGGCGCTGCTAACCCAGTAGAGTTTATGTTTGAGTTAACTGACAATGGGTCTAGTCAGTTCATCAGTGCTGGTAATAATAAGTTGTTTACTGGTACTACCACCATGACTACGAAGGCTGTGCGTAATCAAGCTAATAGCGCAGACCTCGCATACACAATAACTGGTAACAACTGGCAAGGGGCTGCTATGCCCTACGGTGATGGTTCTGCTGCCGAACCTCATGCATATCTGGTGCAAACTGGACACCCTATGCTGGCTTACCATCGTATGCCTACTCCCGGCACTGGTGCTACCTTCACAGTCTCTACAGTCTCTAGTGGTGCTATCACTGCTCTAACCTTAACTGCTGCTGGATCAGGCTATAATGTAGGAGATATTCTTACCCTATCTGGTGGGACCACTGCTGCTACGGTTACTGTAGCTACACGGTCTGGAACAGGTATAGCTACTGTCACAATTACTACTGGCGGTACTGGCTACTCAGTCTCTAATGCCCTGACAAGCACAGTTACAACTATTGCTAATCCACACTCCCACACAGACTCATACGGCTTCCAGAGGCTCGGTGACATAGGAACAATGCCTACAGGATACTCTGTTGGTGACTTCGCCCCTAACTGCGCTTTAGCGGCTTATGGACGTATCTGGGTAGCAGACATAGCAGGAGACCCACAGACAATCTACTTTAGTCGCTTACTAGATGGATCAGACTTCCAAGGCGGTGACTCTGGCTCCTTAGCATTAAATGCTGTCTTTCCTAACACAGACAAGATAGTGGCTATTGCAGCACACAACGGGTTCCTAATTATCTTTGGTCGTAATAACATTGCTGTCTATGCTAACCCAGTAGACGTAACAACACTAACCTTAGCAGACTTCATCCCCAATGTGGGATGTATCGCTAGGGATTCTGTACAGAGCACTGGTACGGATATCATCTTCTTGTCTGATTCTGGTATCCGTAGTCTTCAGCGAGTAATCCAAGAGAAGTCCCTACCTATGCGGGATATCTCTAAGAATGTACGGGATGACCTTATGTCCAGTGTAGCTTCTGAGACAGCGGCTAACATCAAGTCTGTCTACTATGATAGAGATGCCTTCTATCTTCTCAGCCTGCCTATCACCAAGTCAGTATACTGCTTTGACATGAGAACTCCTCTACAGGATGGATCGGCTAGGGTAACTACTTGGACTAGTATAGAACCTAAATCTTTTATAGTTACCAACTCTAAAGACCTATACATCGGTAAGCCGGGGTATATTGGTAAGTACTACGGTCATGCAGACAATGGAGTTGAGTATCGCTTCAGCTACTACACCAACTACTTTGACTTTGATAAACCTACTGTAGAAAAGATAATGAAGCAGATTGGTTTTGTAGTTATTGGTGGTTCTAATCAGAACGTAGCTGTTAAGTGGGGCTTTGATTATAATGAAAATTACTTTGCTTTTACGAAAAAGCTTGACACAGCAGTAGTTTACGAGTATAATATAGGTGAATATAATATTGCTGAGTTCGCAGACGGTATTGTCCTAGATAAGTTTAAGATACAGGCTGGTGGTACAGGCTCTGTAATCCAGATTGGCCTAGAGGCTGAGATCAATGGTAACCCTATTTCTATTCAGCGGATTGATGTATATATTAAACAAGGAAAACAAGCATGAGTAAAAGGTGTGCTGATTGTGGGGAAACTAAGAACTTTTCTTTATTCCACAAAAACGCACAGCAAAAAGATGGGTATAGTTGTTATTGTAAAAGCTGTGCCATGCAGCAAAGCAAAAATAAATATTCTAAATTAAGCCAAGACCATGAGTGGAAGTTGAAACAAACTCTAAGAGCTAGTAAACAAAGGGCGGCACAAAACAATTTAGAACATACTTTAAGTTTAAAAGATTTGCAACAGTTATATCCGCAAGACAATAAATGTCCTATTTTGAATATTGAACTATGTTGGGGATTTCCAAAAGATACTAGCCCTAGTTTAGATAGAATTGATTCTACCAAAGGCTACACTTATGAAAACTGCCAAATAATTTCAAACAGGGCAAATAGAATTAAAACTGACGCAACTATAGAAGAACTCGAACTTGTTGTAAATTATTTGAAGGAGATTTAATTTGTCAAATTACGTAAAAGCTACTAACTTTGCTGTCAAGGATGGTCTAGCCACTGGCAACCCTTCTAAAATTATCAAGGGTACAGAGATTGATACCGAGTATAACGCTATCGCCTCTGCTATCTCGTCCAAGGCTGACCTAAATAGTCCTACCTTTACAGGGACTCCAGCGGCTGCTACGGCCTCTGCAGGAACCAGCACTACTCAGGTCGCTACTACAGCCTTTGTCACAACCGCTATAGCCACAGCCGTTGCTGCCCTAGTACCTGCTGGTATGATCATGATCTGGTCTGGCTCAGTAGGTTCTATACCCTCTGGGTGGGTACTTTGTAACGGCGCTAACAGCACTCCAGACCTGCGAGATAAGTTTATTATTGGTGTTGGTTCTACCTACGCTGTTGCCGCTACTGGAGGCTCTGCTAACGCTGTTGTAGTAAGTCATACACACACAGCAACTTCAACAGTTACAGATCCGGGACACTTACACAATTATGGTAATACTGGTTCTGGTATTGGCAATGCAGGTGGCGGTAACGCCTCTGTTGTTACTGCATCAAAAACAGTTCCAACTACTACAGCAACTACTGGTATTACAGTAGCAACTACAAACAGTACAGAAGGTGTATCAGGTAACAACGCTAACCTACCACCATACTATGCTCTTTGCTACATTATGAAGACATGATTAAACATCATTTCTCAGATAACTTATATGCTAAGGAAACTATATTTCCAAAAGGAACACAGATTATTCAACATAAACACAAGTATGATCATCTGTCGATACTTGCTAAAGGCAAGGTAAAGGTTGTAATAGATGATGAAGTTTTTGATATTGCAGCACCTTATTGTTTTAATATCAAAGCCGATAAACATCATGGTATCTTAGCGTTAGAGGATTGTGTTTGGTACTGTATTCATTCTACAAATGAGACAGATGTTAATAAAATTGATGAAGTTTTAATTAAGGAGTAGTATTATGCCTATTGCAGCAGCAGCAATTATAGGAGGCGCTAGTTTACTGGGTAGTAGCATGGCTGGAAGGTCGGCCCAAAAAGCAGCTAACGCATCTGCACAGGCTCAATTAGAAGCAGCTAGAATAGCGGCAGAAGAGCAAAGATTCAGACCAGTAGGTGTATCTACTAGGTTTGGTACTTCTCAATTTCAGTTTGGTCCTGAAGGAAGACTATCTGGTGCAAGCTATACTGCTTCTCCAGAGATCCAAGCACTTCAGAACAGACTTTCTAATTTATATAACACAAGCTTAGGACAAGCAGAAGAAGCTCAAGCCTTGGGCGCTCCTCTTGGTGCTGCTGGTCAAAGGTTATTTGGATTAGGAGAACAGTATCTTGCTACGTCTCCTGAAGCTGCTAGACAGCAATATATAAGAGAGCAGCAGGATCTACTCAGAGCACCTCGAATGGAAGAAGAAGCTAGGTTAGGTTCTTCTGTCTTTGGTCGTGGTCGTGCTGGTCTTAACATAGGAACTGCTGGGCAACCAGAACTAGCGGCTCTAGCTGGTGCTCGTAGACAACAAGACTTAGCACTGGCTGCTAACGCTGAACAGGCTGCTCAACAGCGTATTGGCTTCGGTACTGGTTTGTTTGGTACAGGTGCTGGTCTCTTCGGAACTCAGTACGGATTACAGACTCAGGCATTGGCTCCATTCCAGCAACAGTTTGGAGTATCTCAGTTGCTTGAGCAAGCTGCACTACAGCCTCTTGATATCGGCGCTCAGTTGGGTGGGCGTACTGCTACTGCTGGTGCTAATGTTGGTCAGTCGTTGTTAACAGGCGGTCTAGGTGCTGCACAGACTCAGCTACAGGGTTCCTTAGTTGGTCCGTCATTGATGGCACAGAATATTTCTGGCTTTGGGCAGAACTATTTACAACAAAAACAACAGCAACAATTGTTAGACAGGCTTCTAAACCGTACTAGTGGTTCTGGAATGGGTCTTAATACTAATGCAATGTACGGACCTTCTGGTCAATATGTTGGTCAGTTTACGCCTCAAGCAGCTACTTGGGATCAAGCTTTTCAATCAGACGTTTACGGTTAATTAAGGAACAAACATGGCTATTACTTCTTTATTTGGTCCTTCTCCAGCTGAGGTTATTATGGCCCAGCAAAAAGAAACTCAGCAGCAGAATATGCTGCGTAACCAGCAAATTGCACAGCAAGGTAGTCAATTTGGTGTGTTTGCTCCTTTATATCAAGCAGGCTTAAGGTTTGGTGATGTAGCGTCTCAAGCTGCTGTTCAGGGTTTATTTCCTCAACAGGTAGATCCAAGATTACAAGAGGCTACTGCTGTTCAGTCTGTTCTGTCTAAATATGCTGATCAAGATCAGAGTAATCCTTTAACATTAGAAAAAATAGGCAGAGACTTGATGCCTGTTGCTCCTGATGCTGGTCTTCGTGCTCTTACATTAGCTAAACAGCTTACAAAAGACGATAAACTTACTATAGTTAGTCCGGGAGCTTCTGCAATAACTGGAACAGGGCAAGTAGTATATACGGCTCCTGAAAGAGCTAAACCTACTAAAATAGGGTTAACAGACCAAGCTGTAGCATTACCTAGTGGGCAAGTACTTTCTAAAGGCCAAGCTGTGTATCAGGAAGGAGATCAACAATATATTTTAGGACCTACTAATGTTAGGATTAATGTTGGTGGTATTCCTTTACAAGGTGCGGCTGGCACTAAGATTGAACTTGGTCTTGGTGACGCAATGTTAAAAATGTTTGGAATGACAGAGGCAAAAGAAAAAGGAGCCGCTTGGGAGCAATTTGGAACTCTTTATAAAGACAACGATCAAATTATTAGGACTATTGATGAGTTTAAAACCAAAGCCCCAAATGCATTTACCGGTTTTGGCGCAGATAGCAAAAAGAACATTTCTAAAGTTTTTAGTGCAATTGGTGTCCCTGTGTCTGAAAAAGCTAGCGATACTGAATTACTACAAGCGTTCCAGAGCGGGTTTGTTCAGAAGATTGCTAAGAACTTTCCCGGCTCACAGGCAGTTAAAGAACTTGAACAGTTGATTGCCAGTCAACCAAACATAAAACAAGAACTTCCTACAATTCTTCGGTTATTAGACAAGCTCCGTGATGAGCGTTTAGTAGATAAACTAACCTATGAGCAGTTATCTAAACTTCCACGAGAAAAAAGGTTTGAAACGGATTACAATATCTTATCAGTAACTAACGCTAATAAAATTAGCAAGTATCGTATTTACCAAGAGTTTGCTAAAAATAAACAGCCTCTTCCACGTGGGTATACAACCGCAGAGGCTATACAACTACAAACTGAATTAGGATTAGACTAATGAGCAAAATTAACTGGGCTGAGTACGAAGCTAACCTAGAACGAGCTGGTGGGCAGCAGATAGGCCCCGGTCCGGGGGCTGCTCAGGCTGCTAGAGCGGCAGAGCAAAGAGGCCAAAGATTTGCTTCTGATGTTGGAACTGCAATGTCTCTGTTTCCAGATATTAGACCTCAAGGAGACCAGACAGCTCTTCCAGCTATCGGGGGCCTAGTTGGCGGTCTATACCCGTTCTTTCGTCCTGAAGGAAGGATTGCTAAAGCAGGCAGTCAGCTTCTTAGAGGCTCTCCATTGGCGCAATCTCTTGCCCCGTCTTTAGCTGGCTCTACTATCGGCACAGTATTTGGGACCGCTGCAGAACAAGCTGTTCTTCCTAATAAGTTTGTTCCGTCAGACTTTGCTAAACAACTAGCAGGCAATGTAGTTGAAAACGCTGCTTGGGATGTTGGTGGTAACTTAGTATTTTCATTAGGCGGCAAAGCTTTTAAAGTAGCTAAGAACGCCTTTGGAGATGCTGCTGGTCAGGTAGACCCCAGAGTAGCCACGCAGCAATGGCTGTCAGAACGCGGAGGCACGTTAACTCGTGCGCAATTAACAGGTTCTCCTATTTTTAGAGCACTGGAATCCTCTGCTAAAGGAGGCTTTGCTGATGAAGCTTTTCGTAAGCAACAAGCAGGTGTTGAAAGGGCAATTACTGCAGGAATGCAGGAAGTAAAAGATACTTTAAATACTTCAGAGTCCTTTAAACTGGCTTTAGCTTCAGATGAGCCATTTACTAGGGCTGCTGGTGAGAACTTTAGAGAGCTTATTGCTACTGGTCGAGAAGCATTTAAAGACCGCTATCGTCCTTTCTATCAGAGTCTGACAGAACAGAATGGTGTCTATGTTGACCTCAGAGGTATTAAAACACAGGCTCAGAAAGAACTAGCTAATCTGTCTAAGATTAAAGACCCTAAAGGAGCTACTAAGGATAGGATAGATGTTTTAGATAGCGTTGTAGCTCAGAATGACTTTGTTGACTTTGGCACTGCTCATCAACTTAGAAGTGATTTTTTTGCCTCTGCTGATGACTTAGCCCAACCCGGAAAAGCAACCACATCCAAACAACAGATCTTTACTAAATACGGATCTGATTTTGAAAAGGCTATGGATGACGCTATTCAATTTGCTGCTTCTACTCCACAGCAGAAAGAAAAGCTAATAAAAAGAAACCTTTCTTTTGTTCCGTTAGAGCAAGGACAAACATCTACAATTGTTACAGGTGAGCAGTTTAATCCTTTCCTGACTAAAACAACCCTATCAAAAGACGCTGTCAATGAGTACAATAGAGTAAAAGGATTGTATAAAGAAGGCTTTGGTAGTCTCTATAACGAGACAATCACTAGTGCTCTACAGCAGGCTCCTTCTAAGGTCGGAGCATACTTAGCTGATTTGACAGAATCAGAGAAGTTTACAGACTTATTTAAGGCTGTAGGTGCTATTGATCAGTATGTCTCTAAAGCTGGAGTAGAAGGCTCTCAGTTAATTAACGATGTTAAGTACTCCTTTTTAGAAAAAAACTTATCTACTCCTGAAATGGTGTTTAAGTTTAATCAGGCTCTAAAACAAGATAAAGACATGAACAGTGCTTTCTTTAAAATGTTTAGAAACGAAGCACCACAGCTAAAACAAATTATTCAGGCTGCTGAGACTGGATTGGAAGAAGGAGGAGCACAGGCTTCTTTTGTTAGAAACAAAGCACTTGGGGTTACTGGTGTTGGGCTGGGCGGCGTAGCTGGTTATTTTATTCTTCCTTCAGATGTACAAGACAAGCTATCCTCTGCTCTCCCCCAGCTTGCTACTACTGCTGGTGTGTTTATTCTAACTCCCCGTCTGATTGCTAGGGCTGCTACTAATAAAGATGCTATGGATGCCTTAGCAGGACTTGCAAGTGCTTCTAAACAACCTAGGCTGGGAGGGGCAGCCGCATCTAAAATAATTGATGGTTTTAATAAGTCTGGTATTATTGATTCTGAGTACATTACAGCAGTAGATAATTTCTTCAATACACCAGCGCCTCCGCCTTCTGCTGTTGCTCCAGCACAAAGCGGTCCAATTAATTGGAATGAATACCCAGTAGAACAATAAACTATGAGTGAGCCAGTAACACAAGTTGCCAAGGCTGCTGTCTCTGGCATTAGAGAGGCTTTAGCTGTTGGTAAGGAGATCGAGTCAGTTACTAAGGACATTCAAGACCTTGGTAAGTCTGAGATCCAAGCTAGAGATGCCTATCGCCGTAAGCAAAAGAAGAGACCATCTGATACTTCTGTCTTTTCTGCTGTTGAGGAGTGGCGAGGAGTATACGAAATCAAGAAGATACAAGACGAACTAAAGCAGGACATCATTGAGAAGCATGGTCAGGCTGCTTGGGAAGAAGTAGAAGTTATCCAGCAGAGAATCCTTAAGGACAACAAGGATTTAACTGATGAGTTTGGTCGGGACATAAAGAAGCTTGCACTGCTAAAATGGTACTGTTTCATGGCTGCTTTCATTCTAGTTAGTTTTGCCTACGTCATGGGCTATAAGCCTTAAGGAGTTATTATGCTGTCCCTTATTTCCTCTGCAGTTGGTTTTCTAGCCTCTGGTTTACCACAGGTACTTAGCTTCTTTCAAGACAGGGCTGACAAGGCTCAAGAGCTAAAGCTTGCCCAGATGCAAACTGAGCGTGAACTAGCCCTTGCAGAGAGGGGCTTTATAGCCCAACAGAAGGTCGAAGAGATCAGGACTGATCAGATTGCCCTCCAGACTGATGCAGACCGCCAGAGCGCCGCTTTAGACCACGATAAGGCTATCATGGCTCGTGCCTCTAACTGGGTGGTTAATCTGAATGGAATAGTACGCCCAACAGTTACCTTTATCTTTGTCCTAGAGTTAGTACTCATTAACATAGCACTGACCTACTTCCTCCTTCGTGGTGGTTTAGGTGAGATGTCTGTAGATCAGTTCATTGCAGCTACGGACGTTATCTTTTCTGAAGATGAAATGGCTTTGCTGTCAGGAATCATTGCTTTCTGGTTTGGTTCTCGTCAGTGGGGCAAGAAGTGAAAGTAAGCAGTGCCTGTATAGAAGGAATTAAGAAAGATGAAGGAGTACGATTTCGTCCCTATCGCTGTCCTGCTTTACTGTGGACTGTTGGCGTTGGTCACGTTATTGATCCTAGCCACATAAGGACACCACTGAATGAACGAAAAGGACTTAGTATCCCTGATGGGTGGGATAGAGTTTTGTCAATGGCTGAAGTGGATAGAATCCTCGCAGAAGACTTGGCTACATTCGAGCGAGGTGTTCTTAGACTATGCCCTAAAGGACTTACCCAAGGTAGGTTTGATGCTTTGGTTAGCTTTAGCTTCAATGTGGGACTGGGAAACCTGCAAAGATCCACTATAAGGATGAAGCACAACAGAGGCGAGTACGAAGCTGCTGCTGATGCTTTCCTTGCGTGGACCAAGGCAGGTGGTAAAGAGCTTCCCGGCCTAGTTAAGCGCAGGAAGCACGAGCGAGAGATGTACTTAATCCCAACTGAAGAGGACTCTGACGAATAAGATATCCACTACTATGTAGTGTGTCCCTTCATCAGGATCTTGTACGTACTCTGCTCCACACATGATACCAGAAATAAAGTTTAGTTCTATCATCATATTTCACAATGCCCCGCTACGCAGGCTAGGGTCTGCGCTCCCTCTACGTTGTCATCTTCTTCTTTAAGATTCTCCCACACAATATCCGCAGGCATCTTAGATAGAAGCTCCTCGTACTGCTCTTTAGTACACTCCTCGTATGGTGCTTGACGATAAGAACCCCCATCCCAAGGTAGGAATGAGATACCACTAAGCTCATCGAAGTTCCTCCACACCCAAGCTCCTACGTCCATCCACTCGTCTTCCTTGACAGAGATAGTCACTGAAGGCTTGTGCTCACACCAGTGACGCTGATACATCAACCACAGGTCTAGGTGCTGCATAGCTGTCAGATCATCACGAGTACGAGAAGACTCAGGAGCCTTGACTGGGAACGAGAAGACTGCTGTGTTGTCTGGCCTCATGACACAATCCTCTGTAGGAATACCAGAGTCTGTCAAGAACTGCGTGAGAGGGTCTTTCTTATCACCACGAACACGGCGAATATAATACTGGCTATGTCGAGTATGAATACCAGAGGCGCTATTAACAAGTTGAGACACAGTGCCAGAAGGTTTGACACAAGTGATCGCAGTAGACACAGAAATTCCCAACTGTGTTGCAAACTCATTATTGGTATTAACGGAGACATCCCGTAAGTATTCAAGAGATTGCGTAGTGCTTTCACATACCCTCCCCATCCAAGGATTATCTAAGATACCAGTTAACGACACACCCAAGAGACGCTCATCCTCAGTGTTCTTCTGCCACACCTTACGCAGGTATGGGAAGTGTGTCATAGTGCTCTGGAACGTGCCTAAGATTGTGGCGATGCGTACCTTCTTAGCCAAGTCTGCAACGGTATCTTCGGCCCGTACAACGACTTCTGTAAGGTTACAGAACTGATAGGGTCGTAGTATGATTTCGCTACAGGGATTAGTTCCGAAGTCATAATTCGCATCACGCCTTCCGTTCTTTGCAGCTTGACTCTTACTTGCCTCTCGTGAGAAGATTCCCCGCTCTCCAGAATGACTGTTGTAAAGACTTGTCCATTCTGCGAGAAACTGACCAATATCTGGTTTAGAAGTGTAAGCTGCTGAGTTGTTAGCGAGTGCTCTATGTCCATTTTGTTCCCACCAATTTCCTGATTTACAAGACCGCATACGGTCATCTTCGAGGTCCGACAAAGAAATCATTGCAGATCTTCGTACTCCACCGACAACAACAACTTCCCCGATTTTACAGAGAAGATCATGACACTCGATTGATGTAAGTTTTCTACCCACTGCTCCTCTAAACTTGGCGATAGTGAACTTAAAAAGCTCATCCAAAGGTCCGGGACCAGAGGCACGTCCTCCAAAAGTTTTGAGTCTGGCTCCTGCAGGTCGAATTCTACTAAGGTCATATTTTGCAACTTCCCCAGAGTATAATAAAGCGATGAGTTGGCGTAGTGCTTTGGCCCACCCTTCTTTTGAATCCGCAACCGAAATAGTAGTCTGAGAATCAAACAACTGATCCGGGACTTCAGGCAATTGATCGACATATTTATGCTCCACAGAAAAGCCTACACCAGTACCACAGAGTAGGATGTACATAGCCTCATCAAAGGCTTTAGGGTCATCGATAGGCAAGTAACTGCAATTGTAACCAGCGGTATTGTCCCGATCAAGGGCCTTGCCTGCGGTCATGATAGCCCTCATAGAAGGCATAACATCTAGGTTCTTGACAGCCTGTGTCAGCTCTGTGCGTAGCTCAGCATCAGGAGAGAACTTGTACTTCTCTTCCAAATGATTAAACATAAAACTAAAGTAGCGGTCTACTGATTCGTCCCAGTGTTCACGGCGATTCTTCTCAGGCAGGAACCTGCTGTAACGACTCTTTGCAATAAATTGTTGATAATAATCCATTATGTGTTTTCCCAATTAACTAGCGACTCTAATTTGTCCGCTTTATCTTCAATAATATCATCAAACCTTTCAACTATATCCTCTGAACGGATTGACAACTCCTCAATGAGCGTCACCTCATCCCATCTTTTTAACCTTTCTTTGATCTCTTCTAATGTTAGGGCCATATATTATATCACACCTTGTAATACTTGTTACCAACTTTATCATAATTTTCTATCATAAACTCTAGGTAGTGCTTTGCCTTCTCAAGGTCTTGCTTGCCTGCCTTCTTGCGATGACGCTGCACATACTTGATGACATTACAGGCCCAAGGGTCTAAACCCCAGTCGAGGAATACATCCCAAGACTGTATGTTAGTACCTTTGTAGTGCTCTCCTCCAATCTGCCTAGAGGCTGAGGAGTTCTCTATCAGCCTGTCCTTAATCAAATCACCTAGAGTCTGTGGTTTTTTCTTCTCGGTATTATGATATGCAACATACCAATCATTAGGACTTGCGTTATCAATGCTCATACTTCTTCCTTAAATAGTTAAGAGACACAGGCATTTCATCGAAGCTGCCGTTAGTTACCTCATGTAGCATCCAGACACCACGCCAGTACTTGTTACCTTGACTGCCTAGATAGTCCTCGTCATGTAAGTAGCAACAGCCACTAAAAAGACCAGTGATCTGTGTGCCGTCAGCACGATTAGAGTAGGCTATCTGTCTGTTCTGCACATGGCCCATTACTGAGGACATATGCTTCTTAGCTAACAAGGCCCCAGCAGAGGCTACAGGACGCCCCATAACGCCAGAAGTAAAGTAATGAGCGTACACAACCCCATCAATAACAATAGGTTCAAGGAACGGTATAACTTCCCAGCCATGATGTTCGTAGTTAAGGTCGCTGAGACTAATAGTTCCATCCAGTTTAGGGTCTCCTTCGACAGCTCTGGAAATTCTTTCTTCATGATTTCCGAGAGTAAGGACCATTCTGGGTTTGTACTGTCGCTCTTTATTTCTCTTTGCTCGTTCATTGTGTTCCTTAATAGGTGCTAATAGCATCTCCATAGCTTTGTTAGTAACTTCGATATCAGTCTTGTACCGTCTGCCTTCAAAGGACTTCTTACCGACATCGTAGCTAGACAGGCTAGGCATATCTGCAAAGTCCCCAATCTGTACAATCACATCAGGTTTCTTCTCCACAAGATATTGGCCTACCCATGTCAGATAACTAAGATCAACACCGTCCTTAACTTGGCAGTCTGGGATTATGGCGTGAACAGTCATCAGTCAGCATCCTTGTCTTCGTTGTCTAAAACTTCTGAAGTAGCAATGTATTGTCCCGGACCGATAGTCTCAAACAAACCATCATTCTCCATGTTGTAAGGATCTTTGATGACAACACGTTCTAGTACACCGCTGTAGCCAGAAGTCTCTAGAAACTTACAGAACTCATAGAGTACCTTGGGCCATGCTGTGAAGTCTGCGAAGTAGTGGCGAACCTTAACAGTAGAAGCCTCTGGGTATTCTGTAGGCTCTCCTTCTTGAAACTCAGAATCATAAATGAATCGATAAACTTTACTCATGCTTGCTCCTTAATAAGTTAAAGAAATACTCTGCGTCTACCACAGCCAAGGGCTTATCTCTGTTTTGTTTGATGATGCAAACAGGCTCGTATCCTCCTGCGTTTCCTCTGGCTTGTTCGTAATAACCGTATACTGAGATAGCTGCTCTGGACTTGCATTCCAAACTAATTGGCAAGACCCGTCTGGCTGCTGGACTGAGTAGCAAATCCTCCCCGGAGACGCCCATACTAACTGAGCGAACATCGTCTGCCTCCAGATTGAACTTGGCTAGTATTAGATCTCTTACCCACTTTTGCAGGTGTCTTCCTTTGGATTTGGCGCTGCTCGGTTTCAAGTGCTATGTCCTTTCTCACTTTAATCCATTGCTTAGGTAGATGCATACGGGCATTGCTGTTGTCCATAGAGACTGTATTAGCAATGCATAGTGCGTCATCTGTCTCATCAATAATCCAGCCAATGCTGTGACAAAGGTGAACTTCTGCTTTAACATCCTCTTCCCATTCCACATCTGCTACTGCGTCAACCCATTGGATGTACTGCAAAGGGCAGGTGACCAAATCTGGTTTTCGTTTCTTCGTATCCATAACAATTGTCCATTCTCCAAGACTCTAGTTTCATCGTTGTCGTATGCTTCTAAGACTGCCTTGTACATATCGGCTTCGGTAATACAGTCCTGAAGAATCTTCTCAGCTTTCTTTGGACCAATGCCCCGAAGGCCAACAATGTTATCAACTCTATCGCCAGTCAGTATCTGCGTATAGAAATGTTTGATAGCTTGTTGATCATCGATCAGGTACTTCGTATCCTTAATAAAGTTGTAATGCCAACCACGAATCATATCGAGGTCTTTGTCGATGGACATGATGATATATTCTTCAATGTCTCCAATCTCATAAGCCTTGATACCAATAGCGTCATCAGCTTCCTGTCCTTCTACTACGACACAACCCCACGCCTTCTCAAGGTACTCTCGAATCAGACCATAGTGTTTAGGTTTATCTGCGGTTCGATTGCCCTTGTAAGGCGCGGTTACTGCTATGTCAGCCCTGTAGTTCCCTTTGCCAGTGAGAAACCCTTGGTAGTCTCCTACATAGGGTTTCATCACTAGCTCTTCCATAAACTCAGCACACCGTGCCAAGCAAATCTTGTCGCTAACATCCTCGGAAGCGAATCCGATTCGGTAGCAAACGATGTCGGCATCGATGAGTGCTAACATTACTTCTTCAGGAACGAAGCCATAGCTTCAAGAGCCTGTGCTGCCTGTTTCTTGCTGGAGAACTCGTTGTCATTGATAGTGACAGAGCCATCCGAAGACACAGAGAACTTGAAGAAGTCCGAACCCCATACTGTGTGGTTCAGCCCATCAACTTCTACCTCAAACACAGACTCTACAGGCGACACCTTGACGTTAAACTTAGGTGACGGTACTGCTGCTTTCTTTGTTACCATTTTCTTTCCTTTCTTAGAGAACATCATCAGCGGTTTCAACTGCATCAGATCCTTCGTAGACTACCAGATCCGTTACAATCAGCTTATTAATACCGACTCCAACACCTTTCTTACCCTTGTACGAATACTCGTAAGGCTTAAGCAGTGCAATACCCTTGGAGCCGTTACCTACCTTAACTGTTACAGCTTTGCCTTCGTTATCCTCAGTCTTGATAGGGTAGTTTACAGACTTAGCTGTAATGTATTGTCCCTTTTCAGGCTGGGTGTCTTTAGTCATGACGTTAACTCCCATGCCTTTTAAAGCCTCTACAGCGCCCTTGGTAAGGTTACAGAGGTCTACCTGATACTTCCCTGATAGCTGATTAGGCGTATCCAAGAAAGCCCACATAATCTCTGCCTGTACTTTAAGCGGTTTCAATTCCATTTACTTCTCCTTTTCAAAGTTTGAAATAATATTATACAGGACTCAGTGAAGCTTGTCAACATCTTTTGGATTAGATTTCATATCCTGAAACATCGCCATCATATAGGCAGTGCTGAAGATACTCTTTAGCTCCTCCATGTTCTTAACCGATGTCTGCATATTGATAGTCTTATCCTTTCTTACATTGATAAACACCACATCTTCCATGTCTTTCCAGAAATCATCTTCAAAGTCTAGTGGGTTTGCGCCCATGTCGTTCCTTTCTTGTATTCACCATCTAGTGGGCAGCGAAGACCTAAGACTTCCCCTGCTTCCTTAATACTACTTACTGCTAACTTACCTACTGCATCTGCATCTTCCTGACTGCATTCTATCTGCCACTCATCATGCACATTGGCTACAAAGTTGGCCTTAAGCTTTTGCTGCTGGATCTTCTTACTTAGTAGCACAAGACCCTGCTTCATCACTATCGCACCAGCACTCTGGAGGAGTGTGTTGAGCGCTGCGTGTGCGGAACGCACTTGTAATTTCCTACCGTCCAAACCCGGTAACGTCCCTTGTTCTGATAAGCGTTCAACCTTTTCTCTAAGACTTTTGAGAGCTGGAGTGTTGCGAAGAAAAGTACTGATGAGTTCCTGACCATCCTTTGCTGAACCACCAACAATCTTCCCGATTTTGGCAGGCCCTGCACCATAAAGTAAGGCATAAATAAATGTCTTGGCTTGCGCCCTTGTTTCCAAACCCGCAGCGAGTTGGTTTTTTGTGTGAATATCGCCCTCAACGATTTCTTTTGCATAGCCTTCATCTTTCATATAGTGTGCAAGCATCCGTAACTCAAGCGAACTAGCGTCTGCGCCGATAAGTACCTTACCATCATCTACTGTCCAGCAATCCCTACACTCGTGGCCCCAAGGACTACTACTGCTAGGAACCTGAGCCATGTTAGGGCTGTGGTGTGTCATCCGTCCCGTGACTGCTCCGTTGGTGATGACCTTACCGTGAACCCTACGCTCGTCAGATACAAACTCAAGCCATGATTCAACCTGAGCCACCCGTTTCTGAATGAGTAGGTACTCTGCGATCCTCTTTGCCTCTGGAATATCAACTCCGTCAAGAACTGATTCGTCAACAATTACAGCTCCTTTCTCAGTGTGCTTAGTGGGTTTCCAACCTTTCTCAATCAACCGCTTTGCTATCTGCTGACGTGACCCCGGATTAAAGACTTCAACATCGTCCTTTAACTGCTTGCCTGTCTTCTCACTAAACCGCTGAGTAACGATAGGCGGGAATATCTTTTGCAGCTCCTCTTCAATGTCAGACAGCTTACGCTTCCATTGTCCAAGCAGGCACTGGGCTTTCACAGTGTCGAGTTTAAAGCCATGCTTCTCCTGTTTGGCAATGATAGCCTGCACATTGTGTTCAAGGTCAATGGACTGCTCAGAGAATCCTTTCAGTTCCTGAAGCAGGTACAGGTACAACTCACCACAAATGATTACATCCTCTTGACAGTACAGAATCATGTCATCTGTCAGACCGCCCTCGAAATCTTCGTATTCCTTCTTGGTTCGGTTTACGAGCTTTGCGAGATTGGCTAGACTGTGTCCACCCTCTCTTGAGGGGCTTGATAGTCTTGACATAACCAGTGTGTCCCGTACTTGGCTCAGTCTGATCGTACTCTTCCAGACTCTGTTTAGGACGGGGTAGTCGAATGATATTCCGTTGTGAGCGATTATCAGTTCTGCCTGTTGAATGAACCTGTTGAAGTCTTGTCCGCTTGTCCATGTCTTTACTTCTTTAGTATCCAAATTATAAGTAGAGCAACACCAAATAGTGCTGTGCTTAAGATTAGTTTCGATGTCAATTGCGATTCTCATAATATAATTATAGCATAGTTTTAGGAAGGAGTAAAGTTCTTCTCCTCATGTTCACGTTTTGCCGTTTCATCGACACGTTCTGCTGATATGTTTACTCCATCACCATAACGCTCATCGTAGGCAACACAACCACGCTCCCAACAGCCACGGTCTAAAGTAAGGGTTTCTTCAGGTGTGCAGTAGTTAGGTTTACCCCCGCAGTAAGACTTAACGGGTGGCTTTTCTGTCTGCGCTAGTGCTTGGCGTAATGCTTGGATTGCTTCAACATCTTTGTTCTTCAAATCGAAGACATCTTCCAAAGCCTCCAACGCCAACTCTGCCGCTTTGCGTAGATCAGTCATAGTTCCTCCATAACAGTTTCGCTCATGCGTCCAGTAATCCGATCATAATAGAGACCACAGGCAGGGCCAGTCAGTCCACTGAATCGGTTCTTCAACACCCGTACCCTAGTTGTATGACGTTCTTTAAGGTCTTCAGCCTGTCCGTTACGCTCCAGACCCAGCACCATATCCGACAACTGACCAATCGATCCTGAGCCTCGTAGAGCAGACAGAGAGGTACTCGCACCTTCCTCGTGGCCTTTGCCGTCAGGTCTCTTCAGATGCGAGACACAGAACAGAGCAATCCCTGTCTCCTGAACCACCATCCGAAGCTTAGTCATAATCTCGTCTAAGGCTTTTCGCTCATCTCCATTGTCTTGTGCAGATACCACGATACTAACGTGATCAAGAAAAATATACTTGCAATCAAGAGCCTTAGCCATGAAGCGGACTCGTGTGATAATGTTGTCGATTGCAGTAGAGCCAAAGTGATCAAAAAGATACACACGACCAGTACCCAGTGTAGCGTCAAAAGAGTCTCGTAGTTCTTCATTCGTAACCTCAATGTCAGGTAGATGCAATGGCTTGTTGGCGTGTAGACTCATCAGGCTCTTAGCAGTGCGCTTCACAGACTCTTCCAAGAACAGCAAGCCAATGTTGTCCTGAGTGTTATTGATGATGTGATACACAATCTCCCGCAGAAACTGAGACTTACCAAGTCCTGAGCCAGCCGTAATCGTGACCATCTCTCCAGCCCTGATACCGTAGGTTAGGTCATTTAACCCACCAAAAGGGTAGTTTACGTCAGACTTTTCCACTGGTTGGTTCACTAAATCCCACAATCCTGCACCATCGATGATTCCATCAGGTGTATACCGCTCTGCTCTCCACCACAAGTCTACGAAGTCTTTTTCCTTGTTCTCTTGGGCGTACTCGCAGGAGTCTTTAAGACCTGAGCGTCCTTTAAATATCTTGGCTTTAGTTCCAAGGACTTCAGCAACCGCATTAGCAGCTCCTCTACCCGCATCATCGTTGTCAAAACAAATGACGATGTTCTCGAAGGAGTCGAGCCATTCGTAATTCGCTTTAATATCTTGGACTGCGTTGCCTGCACCGTTCCTAACAGAAACCACAGGATACTTAGAACCCAGCATCTGATACGCTGCTGCAGCGTCAAACTCCCCTTCCGTAATCGTGACATACTTACCTCCCTTAGAAAATAATTGTTGACCGAACAGCCCACCCTTGTTCCAATCACCCTCGATGCTGAACCGCTTGTCTTCCATGTTCCTACGCTTGAAAGCCACCAGCGCCTCTTCCTCGTTGTAGTACGGGAAATAGTAGTAGCCATCCTTGTTACCGATACCGTAGGTCTGACAAGTAGCCCTAGTCAGGTTGCGATCAATCACCTGCTCATAGGACAGATCATGAACATTAGTCACTTTAGTATTCACCTTAGTTAGTTTCTGTACTGGTTCCTCTGCACTGGCGTTACGCCTTGCCTTGCCACAACTAAAACACCGACTACCCCAGTCGTAGTAAGTCAGTGCGTCACTACTGCCACAATCAGGACAGGGTTGATGTGCCTTTAACTGTTCTGCCACAATTAACTCCTTTCGATTTTTCTTTATGCATTAATTTTATCACATCAGCCATTACTTTGGCAACACCTTGATCTAAGGACAGACGAGCCATAGCAGACACAGTGAACCAGTAGTGTGCCTCTTCTTGCATCTCAGCTATAAACCTCTGTTCATCATCATTCATATTAAATAGTCCTTTAAGTAATTAAATAGTTATTAAAGTAAATATTAATAATAATTTTCTATTTAGTCTTACTGTTTAGTATCTATATAGAATTATAGCATACTCAAAAGTCTTTGTCAACATCTAGACCACAATGAGAATCGCTGTCATCTCTTTCATCCTCGTCATGAGCTAAATCTGCTCTTTCTAGGACAGTCATTTGGTCTGCGATACTGCCAAAACACCAGTTACAAAGATCAACAAACCCGCCGGTCGAAGTGTACTTCCGAGTAGCCTCAAAGTCTGTAAGGTTTTTATCACAACTTAGACACCTCATACTGCCTCCCATTTTTGGTCTACCCAATTATACTTGAACAACTGACCGTTCTTAGGTATACCATATAAATTGTTGTTTCTGTCAAAAGTAATTGACACAAACTCCTGACAATCTGCCACGACAACCTCCTGAACCACTTCTTCCACTACCTTCTTAGTTTTTGCCATGTAAGTCCTTTAGTCTGTCCCTAGTTTCTAGGATAATTGTTTCTCGTTCCTGATCAGTCATGTAAACCCATCCCATAATCTCCTCTATACGCCTTCCACACCCTAAGCATATACCCAACCCCTCAGACATCGCACAGAGGCCGATACAGGGCGTTTTAAGGCTTTCTAGAGGCATTCCTGTTCATTTCATTGAGTAGGTCTATGTTTAACTTAATTAGTAACTCGTTAGTTGTTCTTACCTCGTCCTCTAGCCTCTCTATCCTCGCCCTGAGCATGAAGTTCTCACGCTCGAGTTCTGAGACATCGTTCATGTACTGATCAACCAACTCTACCTCATAAGGCACACCTGATACTCTAACCATTATTTGTCCTCCCAATATGACACCAAAAGACCGAAGATAAGCGCAAATGCCAACACTAGCAAGAAGTTAATCATTTTAGTGCTGCCAGTGTTAGCCCTACATTACCTAGAGAATAGCCCACAAAAGCTATCCCTAGCCCTGTCTGTCCCTTAATTAACAGGTCAACAGATACTACTAAATATATCACACCTATGACAGCAATCAACCATGCAGACATTTTACCCCCTTGGTTTTTTCACAGCAAACAACTTGTTTTTCCAGCACAAGTTATTGTAACGAGCATTGTAGCACGAAAAAAGCTACCACAACTAATAACCCAGTAAGCCAGTCAAGAATAATATTCATGTTTTTTACACACCCTTTCCAGAGAACATAACTTAAAATTTGGAAAATTCAAAACCTTGAGCAAAAATCCGGGAAACTCCTTACTTAGCTTTTATTTTGTTGTATAAATACCACAGCTGGTGGTTGTTCTGTCCCTGTTTCCCTGATGTAAGTGAGTACTTACTTCGCTGATAGTAAGCGCTTACTTCGTTTTTCGAATAGTTAGCACTCACTTTTCTAGCTGAACGAGCTTTTTTAATACCTGAAATCCAGATCATAAGATAATCCCTTTTATTAAAATGCCCAGAAATGGGCTTAAATCGATCCATACGGGGTTTTCAGAGATTCCTTATACCCTACCCTAGGGGAACCCTTAGAAACCCGTCTATAGCCCTAGAAACGAACCTGTAAAAGCTGATTTCTCGGTGTAAGTGCTTACTAACCAAAACAGCACTAAAAAAACCCGCTAGAACGGGTTTTCTTAGTACAGCTTAGGGTTAGGTTAGGTTAACTGCCAGAACCCTTTGGAGTCGATTATAAGGGGTTCAGAATCGGGATCTTCAAGGGATCTGAGAATCACACAATCCCCTTGCAATCCGATCAGCTCAAAGTATTCAGGGGGAAAATTAAGATCATCTAAACAGACCCCGATAGCTTGATTATTAATAGTCATATTAGAACCTTTCGTATTCTGATTCGATTTCTAAAAACGGGAAATATTTGATCGCTGATTCTGGGTTTTTTATAGCTCTAATAAACTCTGATTCTGGGACATTATGGTGAGCTAGTAGATCGGCTAGATCCAGAAACGAATTAACCCCGTAAATCTCATTAAAACAATCGATCTCATAGAGTGATAGATTTCCCGCGTCTTTATATCCTTGATCCAGAAAATCATCTAAATAAGATTCGATCATATAGTCTGAATCCGCCGTTCTAATAGATCCCTGATAGTGATAGTCTTTATATCCATAATCAGAATAATAATCATTAGCCCAATATGAGCTAGCGGGCTTTAATGGTTTCAGAACGGGTTTTTCTAATGCTTGGGCTTGCGCTAGCTCTGGATCGTTTACAGGTGAGCTTGTAGCCGTTTCTGAGCTTGTCCAAGCATATTCATTAGATAACCATAGACCCGCCCAATAAACCCCTTCTGATTCGTTTATTGTGATCGTAAACCCGTCATCATTCATTAGAACGAATTTATTCCCGTTCCCGATATGCTTAGAAACGATTTCACTAAAAGACGGGTGATACATAAAAGAAGGATTATCCTTTAGCATTGGGCGCAAGAAATCGACAATATAGTGCCAAGTATCAGACCTAGACGGGTCTTTAGCGTTTCCTGTACTGAGAATCCCATTATGCATGAGCCAGACATTCACGCCATGCTCTGATCTATTAAGCACTTCGTAAGGATGACAATTCCCCAGATCGATCTCGCCATGGGTTCTCATTCTGAGATGATAAGCACAATTTTTTCCCTGAATATGGGAACGATAGAAATCGATAAATTCTTGGGCTGTTTTCGGGAGTGCTTTTTCAATCACTAACATTCCCTTTTCTGAATACATTACACCTACGCCGTCTGAATTGTAAGAATAGAAATCAGCTAATCGTTCATCTGATAAAGCTGGGCTGTTTTGATTCTGGGTCACAAGTAAACACATAGTTTATATATCCTTTTTAGTAGAGTTAAATTTAAGCTATCTTCTTAGTGGGAACGAATACATTCAGAAAACCCTTAGATTGTAGATACTCCCTAAGATAAATCGAATCTGATCTATTTTCGGGCTTATTGATAAATTCTAAGAATTTCGATGTAGTTAAATCCTTAATACTTGCATCTTTAGTAAAGTGCCACGATAGAAACGAAAATTCTAAACAAGCTTGAATTGTTTCGTATTTTAATGTCCCTTTGAATAACCTAAATTCGATAGTGCTAGGATTCTGAAAATTAAGAGCCTCGTACCTATCATTATTCAGATTATTTAATGGGTTTCTGGTTTCACGAGCTTGTTTTAACCAGACGATATTATCTTTTTTATTCTTTATTTTCGCATAACCAGATTCAGACCGGCGAGCTATTGTCTTTATTAATTCGCTGTTTTTATCGTCATTAATAAATAGAATCAGCTTCGCCCCATGATATAAGCTCATTGTGCTTTTACATATATGGACATGAAGCCCGCAAGTGCTTGTATTATGGGATTTTAATCCGCTGAGAGGGTTTTTAAAGTATTCTAGCTGTTCTCGATGTACATCTAAACCAGTAAAACCCGTCACAATCTCGAATCCATAGTTTAGAGACCCGTCACGCTCAGCTTGGCAGTACCTGTAATAAGATCCCGTCTTTTCGTTTCGATAGGTTCCCATAGCATTAAGCATATCTTCAGCTTTAGATTCTCTCTCATACCTTTCGGATACTTCGATCTCAAGCTCTAAACCGATTAGCACTTTGGGCTTGCGATTATCAAAAGCTGATGGAATATGACAAGGGTTAGATGAATGATATTCCCCAATAATAGAATCAGAATCATCTTCATCATCTTCTGAGTATTGTCTCTCATCATAATCGGCGTTCCTAATATAAGTATCTTCTGGGTCATAATAAGTATAATCAGCTTCGATACAGTCTAAGCATATAGGATTAGAATCGTAAGCCCAATGAATACGATCCCCGTCAGAATCCATAATCTCACCACAATCTTCGCAAGAATAAAACGGCGAGCCGAAAGGAAACGCCTTTTCTAATACATTTATAAAATCGCCTCTGTTCCGCATTATTCTAAAAGCTCGATCGTTAATAATACTTAAAGCTGTATCGAGGTCTTTATCTTTAAAGCACTGCCCTAACATTTTCCCTAATGCTTGGGCATCTTTTCTAAGCTGGATATATCCTTCTCGTCTGAGATATGCTAAAGAATATCTATAATCTCGATAATTTTTTAAACGATAATTAATCCAATCCTTGATTATTCTTTTCTTGTTTTCAGAGTCGAAAATAACAGCTTCTTTAAGCATTTCAGCCAGAGATTTTCTGGCGTAATAATTGTCATAATGTAAGCTCATGGTTTTAAATCCTATTTAAGGGTTAAGGGGTTCATTATTAAAACGATTACAGCTACAGCTACAGCACAGACAAGTAATTCTAGCACTGGTTCCATTTAGTTAGATCCTTATAAAGTTAAAAGATAGACTGCCCAAGAATATATGCAAGAATCATGCCAGAATCAGTCCTAAGCCCTAAGTGCTTGATTCATAAGGATATTATTTTCTAACTGAGAATTATTCTCATTAGCTGAGCTGTCCCTATTCCCTTAAATGGTGCAATAATGCACCGAAACAGTGAAAACCTGCCCTAATATGGTGCAAGCTCATCAGTCTAGCTGAGTGATGCTTATAAGCACCATGATAGCCTCTTACTTACTTAGCCCAGATCTTAATAGTTTTCCGCTATTGGCACAGATATTGCCTTAGCAAGAATCATGCCATATTGCATTGCACAATCTGTTTATGCATATATGTGCATAGACGCATAAGTGCTTTATGCAAATATATGGATAAATGCATAGACGGGGGAGGGGCTATGCCGCTGCCTGTAAAATGCTGGACCCTACAACACACAAGAGAAGGCAAAATAGGAATTAAATATCCTAAAAACGTCCTAAATAGTACGAAATAGGGCTGAATTCCCACTATAGAAATTGCCTTATAAATCAATGACTTAGGCTTGTGCAGACCCAGCAGGTCGCCTAAAGAGAAAAGGGACAGGTTGACCAGTGCTCTCTAAGCCCTAAAGAGGGACAGATAAGAAGAAATAACTTGACAAATCTCTAAAAATATGCTATAATATACTTGTAGTAAAAAAACAACAAGAACTAATTATATAGATCTGAGCAGTTGATCGCCTAAGAAGTGAATTGAAGTTAACAGGTATCTAATAATAATTATTATTAATATTCACTTTTAGTCTCTGTTTAGTTAATTATTAATAGTTATATCCTACTACATACAAAAACAAGCTATGTAGAAACTATATAGAGGAGAATTTAGTGTCAAACACTGAACCTCTGTCTGATGTGTCTGTGTCCCCTTCAAAGAGGAAACGTGGCAGACCCCGTAAGGCAGACATAGAAGCCAAGAAGAATAGAAATGTAGTAGGAAGGCCTCCCGGAGAGGCCGCTAGGATAAAAGAATTCTATGCTCGTTTACTGTCCACCAGTGGTGAGAAGGTAATCGAGACTGTCCTCCGTAAAGCGATGGACGATGGTGATAAGGATCAGGTGGCCTGTCTTAAGATGTGTATCGATAGGCTATTACCCTTAAGTCACTTTGAGAAGCAGGGTCAGGGCAGGGCTGGCGCTATTCAGGTACAGATTGTTACTACTGGTACACCCCAGATAGCTGCTAGAGAAACTGAAGAAGTAGGCTATGAAGTAATTGATGTGGAGGACTCGGATGGCAAACCTTAGAGTCGAGCTACATCCTAAGCAGACTGAAGTATTTAATGACGAGCATCGATTTAAGGTAGTAGCTGCAGGTAGACGGTTTGGTAAGTCAAGGCTTGCTGCGTGGACCCTCATCATTGAGGCCCTAAAATCTAAAGAGAAGGATGTATTCTATGTTGCTCCAACTTTTCAGCAAGCTAAAGACATTATG